>Ga0256831_1000654_pt1 | contig 18100 bp, 20 predicted proteins | sample 132544metaG_FD_189087 | JGI IMG/M metagenome (GOLD analysis project Ga0256831, IMG submission 189087) | Hydrothermal vent microbial communities from Lau Basin, Pacific Ocean - 132-544 | ecosystem: Environmental > Aquatic > Marine > Hydrothermal vents | place: Pacific Ocean: Lau Basin | collected...
CTTCTTAACAATCTCCTGAACAACGTCTTTGTCTATCGGCATCTCTACCTCCAATTTCGTTTCACCGGTGGCAAAAGGCAAGTGGAAATTTAGCAGAAGGTTCTGCCGTTGTAAAGGGGTTAATTTTAAATCCGAATTTGGTAAAATAGTTATATGATCTTTGAAAACTGAATAGGATTTGATAGAAAGGGTTTATTAAGCTATGCTTAATTGCCAATGAATGGCACCTTAATTCACAAGGGCTTGAAGGGTGTATTGAGCTAAGCTTTGTGTCTCAATAAGTTTTAGTTTTACACGAAAATCTCAACCTCTGGAGCTATTGATTTCTATGGAATTAATTTTTTCGCTGTTGAAATGCCCTAAAAACAAAGGGATACTTTTGGAGTTTTCTTGAAAAGGAGCAATTGCAGAAGTTAGACTTCTACGCCGAGGATTTGGCAGACTTTTTTAAGGAGCTCCGGCCGGTTTAAAAGCCGATACCTCCTTCCCCTTAACTTCAGGTTGTAGAGGAAGTCAACGGCTTCTGTGTCAACAAAACGGCAGTTTTTAAGGTCTATTTCCAGCTCCTCGTTCTCCTTAAGGAGCTCCCTCAGTTTAAAAACCCTTTCGTAGTTGAAGTCGCCAAGGAGCTCCACCTTCAACCTACCCTTTTCTCTTTCCCACCTCACGGAGCTCCCTCCCTACAATCCGTTTTATCCTCTTTGAAAGGTCTGAGTAAACCTTGATTTTAGACATGTCGTAACTTCCCTTAACAGACTGGAATCTTAAGTAGTCTTGGGCTTTGTGGAACAGAGGAAGAAGGCCTGCAAAGACAAAACCGTAAGGCTTTAAATCTGGAATCTCTTTTGTTTCCGGGCTGGAAAGAGGAAAGTCTAAGTAAACAACCTCTATTCCCTTATCAAAAAGCCTGTTTCTCTTCTTAACAACCCGTTCAAGAAGGTCTTTTCCGGCCTTTTTAACAACTATCTCAGCCGTTCCAGTGGTTGAGTTTACGTTAAGTTTCAGCCTTGAAACGGCCGGGAGCTCCCCAACCCTTCCCCTGCCGGCCTTCGCTTCAATTCCAAGGCCTCTGTAAATATCTTTCAGGATTTTTCTATACCTTACCGGAGCGTAGAAAACCTCTTCCTTTCTCTCTATCAGGTGCAGAAAATCAATAACAACCGAAATTCTCTGCCCGTAGTTGCTCTCAATTCCAACAATCCTTGCAGAGGGAAAGGTTCCAAGGAGCAGAGCCGTTGAAGAGAAGCCGAACTTTGCGTTTACCCGCTGGCTTATTGTGTGAACTGTAACTGCCTCTCCGTACAGCCCTAAAAGGCCTCTCTCCTTTGCCATCTCTATAAGTGAGGCCATCATTCTTTTCATTATCCCTCTGCCTCTGTGGGCCGGCGAAACAACGGCCTCTCCCACCTCTCCTATAGGAGAGTCGCTTTTCACGATAACTGCAAAGTAGCCTACCGGCTCCCCCTCTTCTGTTCTTACTATTACGCCAAACTTCTCTCCACGCTCTATGTAAGCCCTAACCCTTTCAGGGTAGTAAAGGTCTTCTTTAGGGTAGGTGTAACGGTAGGTTCTGTAGATGAGCCGTGAAATGTCTTCGGCATCTTCCGGAGTAACAGGCTTCAGCACGTAACTTTTAGAAACTGCCGGCTCTTCTGTTAACCTCTCTTCTGAAAGGAGCTCCGTTATGTGCTTTGCCGGAACTCTCTTTACTATTCGGAACTCCTTTCCGGCTCTGCCTTTGTTCAGGAAGAGGAAGTGGTCTGAAAGGTGTTTAACAACCTCTATTCCGGCTCCCTCAAATTTTCCCTCTTTTAAAGCCCTTTCTCTGCTATAAGGGTGGGCGTCCGGGTCAAAGGGCTCTCCGAGCTCCCTTAAAACAACCTCAATTTCAGAGGGTTTAACCTCAACGGAAATAACAAAGTAGTGTTCTTCACCGGGTGGAAAGGCGAACCGAACAACGTCTGTAATTACCTCGTCGGCACAGAGGGCAAGCTCGTCGGCCTTTTCAGGAGAAAGGCCGGCCTTTAGCCCCCAGCTCCGAACAAACTCAACAGCCGGCTCAATGGCTAAAACTTTGTTGGGAAGGACAATTTCAGACTTCAAAGAGAACCTCTAAAGCCTTATCGGTTATTAAACTAATCCCTCCCTTTCAGGTATTCCAGCTTTATTCTGCTCAGGTTCTCAAGGAGCTCCCCGCAGCTCTTACTCCTCATAACAGCGTCGTTGAGCTTTGCCTTTCCCCTTATCCCTTTAAAAATCTGGCTTATCTGAGCCTTTATAGCCTTACAGGCCTTCTCTTTCGGGAAGAACTCCCACATGAGGGAGAGCTCCCTCAGAATAAAGTCAACCCTTTCGGGAACAGACGGGTTGTAGTCTCTTTTTTCTCTGTACTCCTTAAATATCCACGGGTTTGAAACGGCAGCCCGGCCAACCATCACCCCGTCACAGCCGGTCTCTTCAAATTTCTGGTCTATCTCTCTCCAGTCTCTTACGTCTCCGCTTCCTATAACGGGAACGTCTCCTGCCATTTTCTTCAGGTCTTTTACTCTTTTCCAGTTGGCACTCCCTGAAAATCCCTGTTTTGCAGTTCTTGGATGAAGGGCTATAGCCGAAACGCCGGCCTTTAGAAGGTTCTCTGCAATCTCCTCAAGGGTATCCTCGTAAAAACCTAACCTTATCTTTGCCGTTACCGGAGTGTTGTAAGGTTTTAAGGCTTTAACGGTCTCTTCAACAATTCTTCCCATCTCTTCTGGAAACTGGAGGAGGTAGCCGGCAGCCTTTGCCTTTAGAACTTTTTTAACGGAGCAGCCGAAGTTTATGTCTATCGCCTCTGGCCTGTACTTTTCAACCATCTTAACGGCAGCCGCTGCAATCTCTTCGGGGTTCCTGCCGTAGAGTTGAAGGTGGATAGGCCTTTCTGAGTCTGTGAAGTAGGCCAGTTCCACCTCTTCTCCTCTGTGGATTATCCCTGTTGCGTTCATAAGCTCAGAGTAAACTCTATCTGCTCCAAGCTCTCTACACAAACGCCTGAAGGCCGAATGGGTATAGCCGGCCATAGGAGCTAAAATGACTTCCCTTTTTATCTCCATTGTATTAAACTCCTTTAATGAAACTCACTTCAAAATATGCTAACCCACAACCCTTTCCCGGAGGCCGTTATGTCTGTATCGGTCAGAGCAAAAGAAGAAATTCCTTTTATAGTAGGCTACCTTGCCTGTAAGTTCAACGGCGAGGTGATTGATAAGTTTGGCGAGGAGACAAATAAAATAGAAGAAAACTTAAAAAACATTGTTAAAGAGTACCTTGAAACCTACAGGAATTTGGGGGAGCTCTCAGTGGGTCTTCCCAAAGAAATACTTATGAGCACAACAGAGCTCTTTATACTCATTCGCCTTTTTTACAACGAAGAGCTATTTCAGGCGGCAATTCTCAAAAGTGAAGCAAATTTGGGGTTTACAAGGTTTAAACTTCAGGAGTATGTAAGGGAACTATCTACAAAAACCGCTTAAACGGGGAAAATAATGGGACTTAAGATAGATGAACTTAAGTCGGGGAACTTTGATTTAAGTAAACCTGTAATTCTGTACGAAGAGGAAGATCACAGGGTTGCGTGGGTGGGGAGCTCCGAAAACTTCATCTTCCGGTGCAACGCCTACCTGATCTCGTCTAAAGACGTTAACGTTCTGATTGACCCGGGAGGCATTCAGCACTTTGAACAGGTGAAGGAGAGGGTTTCTCAGCTGATAGACCCTAAAAACGTCAACTACATTGTTTCACATCATCAAGACCCTGACGTTGCCGGCTCAATCCCTAAATGGCTTGAGATAAACCCTGAAATAACGATAGTTACAACGCCAAGAACCAAAGTTCTTCTTCCCTACTACGGTTTTGACAGGAACAGTGTTAAGTGGTTAAACGTTAGCCAGTTAGACGACACAATGATAGAGATGAAAGACGGAAGCGTTCTCCTATTCCTCAGCTCTCCGTTCCTCCACTTTCCCGACGCCTTCGTAACCTACGACTCACGGGCAAAACTGTTATTTTCAGGGGATATCTTCGCGGCAATTCAGCAGAAGTGGGAGCTTATCGTTTCAGACTGGGAGAGGCACAAAACCGAGATGATGTACTTCCACGTTTACTATATGGCCTCAAACAGAGCTCTCAGGTATTTTGTAGAAAAAATAAAGCCCTTCCCCATAAAGGCCATCGTTCCACAGCACGGCTCAATCATCCCTGAAGAGTACGTTAAGGACGCACTTGATTTCTTAGAGAACCTCAAGTGCGGCGTTGATCTCTTATACGAGGAATCTCCAGTTCAGTCTATACTAAGCGACCTTTTCTAAAGAGTTAAACGAGGGTGAGAGCTCCCGTTCCCTCAAACTTCCTGTTAAGCTCTGGAATGAAGGAGCAGACAATGGGGAGCTCCGCCTCTCTTAAACAGAGTTCATCGTCTCCATCACAGCCAACAAACTGAGCCGGAAGGTTTTTAGAGAGGTAGTCAACCGTTATCCTCTCAACCCTCAAGTCTCTATCACTTACGTAGAACTTCTCAACAAAGGGAGAGAGAGCTCTGGCTATTCCCCACGCAAGGAACCTTCCCCCTATCAGGCCAACGGTTTTTACATTTCTGCTGACAACGGTATCTATTAGTTCCTCAAGGGTAAGTTTCAGATTCAGCTTTTCAGAAAGTGGAGAGTTCAGGAGTAAAAACCAGTGGGCATCTCCTATAAATACGTTTCCAACCTTTCCGAACGGATAGATGTTCTTCTCACTTAGAAATTTGGCAGATTTCGCAATAATAACCGCTGTTTTTCTATCGGCAGGAACGGGGAAGTAGGAGTCTTTTACCGTTTCAGCCATAATCTCCCACACTTTGGGGAGACCGAACTTATTAACAGAAGCCTCTCCGGGCTTATAGCCCGACATGTAGGCGTGATGGTTCCCCGGAAAACCGCTTATAACGCTGTTAAGTCCACACTGAAGGCCGAAAATGAGCTCATCCTCATACTGGCCGTTTGTTGCAACAACCTTACCGGGAGCTACAATTCTGAGTAGAACAACACCTTCTCCAAAAGCCCTTCTCCGGTCTGGAGCGCAGTTGTAAGGGCCACCTTCTAAAACTACTTCGTCTATACCGTATTTCAGACAGGCCTCCACCCCTATAACAAGTTCATCTTCTCCGTCTCCGACACAGATTATCGCCCCAACGCCTTTTCCCCTCTCTTTGGCAAAGTTCACAACCCAAAGGGTTTCATCCACATCGGCGGAGTGGGAGGTCTCTTTTTGGAAAGACATAAAGCTGACGCTTATTGACTGAACGGCCTTAGGCCAGAGCTCCTTTTCATCGGCAAAGGCCATCTCTTTCTCAATCAGCCGCCTGTGGATTCTACCTCTGGGGCAGCCGTTGAAAGGTTTACCGCTCCTGTAGCAGTCGGCGGGGCACTTTACTATCTCTTCCGGATATCTCATGGGGCCGAACCGCCCGAAGTGGTCTGCATCAATCGGCATGTCTGTGAGCCGGCGGAGCTCCTCAAGGAGCTGGTAGGGAGTTTTCCCCTCCCTCTCTGCAACGTCGGCAACGGCATAGGAGCAGACGTGAACGGGAAGGCCCAACCGGTCAAGGATTCTGACGCCCCCCTTTATCTCGTCAAGGCTCTGGTTAGAGCCGGCAACATCAACAAGGATCTCGTTAATATCACAGCCAAAGGGAAACTCTTTAAAGAGCTGACCCAAACGGCGGAGCTCCCCGTCGTCAAGTTCCTTAAGTTTAGAAAGGAGCTCTCCTGGTTTTTTCCTCCCTTCCTCAATCAGCTCAAACCTTGCATCTATATTTCCTTTAAAAACGGCTCTTATCAGCTCCTTCATCTCTTCTCCCGTATAGTTTCTTCAGTGAAACTGTAAGTATGACGTCTGCAACTCTGTCAAGGATAACCGGAGTGATGGGAAGCCCGTCTCTTATGAGCTTTCCCGTACCGACAAATACGACATTTTCAGCCTCTGGAAAGCCCATCTCCTTCAGGAAAAGGGCCGGTCCCACAGTAACATTCTCTATTCCCTCAAAAATCATTATCTCTTCATCCCCAAAACCGAAAACTCCGTTGGTTGTTATGAAAGGAATTCCATTTTCCGCTGTAAACTGGCCGATTCTTTTAATCAGGGGCAGTGTGTCTCCACCGGCCACTGTTGAAACAACAACAGCGGCTTTTTCAAGAACTTTTAGATGTTCTTCCGTGAAGTTGTAGGGAAATCCCTTAACTTCTCTGTATCCGGAAACTGAATAGAGCTTTTCAAAGAAAAGTGCTTTATTCTCCCCCGGCTCTGCTCCTAACTGAATGTGGAAGTAATCGTTTTCCTCAACAGTTCCTCCGTCAAAGAGAAGGATCTCCCGAAAGCCGCCTCTGTGAACCTGAACAGCTCTACTGAGAAACCTTCCGCCGAGCCTTCCCGCCCCTAAAAGAACAAGGGTTCCCAAAGGGTTGAGTTTCCTCTCAAGCTCAAGGATATTATCCATTAAGTACCTCCACGAAACCCGGCAGCGGACTGCCGGTAACCAGGGCTTTAAGGCACTCAAGGGACTTCTCTATTCCCTCTTCCTTTCTCCTCTCAATAAGAGTGTAGGGAGCATCGGGGAAATCTGAAAGGGAGATTTCAGTTCTTATAAGGAACTCTGAGTCTTTGAAAAGAATTGAAACTACGCCCCTTCCCACTCCAGCGCTTGACGATAGTGCTACATCTACCCTCAGTTTCTCTTTCAGAGCTCTGGTTAACATCCTTACAACCCTAACGTTTTCTTCCTCGTTGTAAACTTTAACTCCGTTGACCTCACGAATGGGAGAGGGAAGCGATACCCCAAGAAGCTCTTTTACAGGGAAAACCCCGGGCAGGAAAAGGGAAGCAACAACGGAAACGGGCAGACGGCCTGGAACGTAAGGAGCTGAGAGTCTATGAACTTCCGCTCCAATAAGGCCGTGGGTAAAACACTCAGCAGAGGCAAAAGTAATTACAGAAGTCTCCACCATCTATAAAATCCACCTCAAGGAACTTTTTTAGCCGAAGAGCAAACTCTTTAAGGCCGGGGAGCTCCGTCCCTCTGTGGCCCGCATCTATAAACCCCACCCCCCTGCTCCTGAGGAAACAGGCCGTACGGTGGGTAAGGTCTCCTGAGATGAGAACGTCGGCTCCGAATTCCAGTGCAGACTCAAGAAAGGAATTGTAGTTAAGACCGCAGCCACTGAAAACGGCAACCCTCTTTACTCTTCCTGCAAGGTGAAATCTGATGTGTTTAACCTTTAAAACCTCAGAAACTTTAAAGAGGAGCTCCTTTTCAGAACCACCGAAACTCCCTATACAGCCGCTCCTCTCTTTCAGAAATTCCACTCCTTTCAGGCCGAGAGCTCCGGCAAGTGAGAAGTGGCAACCCCAGTCTACCCTATCAAGCGCTGAGTGGACGACAAAAACGGGAAAGTCGGGAACAAAAAAGGGTTTATGGTGAGAGATTACGACATCGTAACGGGAAAAGTCTGAATCCCGGAAAACGTCAAGTGTTAAAGCAACCTTTCTAACAGAAGACGGCCTTTTTTTACCTATCCAGCCGTAGAAATCCCCCTTCAGACTGAACCTTTCAGGAACGATGCTCCTTACTGCATCTTCAAACTCTCTCCAGTTCAAACTCAATCTCCCGAACTTTCTCCTCTAAAAGTTCCCTCAGCTTTGCTTCAACGTGGGGAGCTCCCTCTTTTTTCACAGAAACGGTTACAGCCGGGAATTCCATAACGTCTAAAAAAGCTCTGCTGCTCTTTAAACCGAAAAGGAGAGACTCTGCAAAGAGAAGGTTTGGAACGGCGTAAAGAACTTCCCCAAGCTCCTCAATTTCCCGAGAAATTTCACGAACTACGTTTACTGTAAGGGTCATAGTTCCTGAGGTTTTACCTTTTTCTCCTTTAAGTTTTAAAAAGTAAGCGGGCTGTTTCTCCGTCTCAAACTTTCCACTGCCGGAAGGGTCTTCCGAAACAACAACTTTTCCCTCAAAACCGGCAACGTTCCCGGAAACGGCGGGAGCTCCTCCAAACCCGGTAAGGTCAAGTATCAGGTCAAACGCTCCACTTCTATCTGGAACGGAAAAGGGAGAGAGTTCCAAAACAGCTGGCTCAACGTCGTAAAGGTAAACTTCTCTGAAATTTTCTTTCAGAAACTCCCCAATGAAGAAACCGTTTAAGTAGCCACCAACAATTAAGAGCTTTTCTCCCTTAAACCTTCTGAGGGGCTCAGCCTTCCTCTCAGAGATCTTCCTGGCAACATCAAGAAGTGTATAGTCTGAGTAAACCGTTGCCGTTTTTTCAGTTATTCCTCTGTGAAGTGGCTTTAAACCCAACCTTGCAAGGAGACGAAACGTATCAAGGAAAAGAGCCGTTTCAAGGGAAAAACCGTGAACAACGTGGGGGGGAGAGGTAACGGCAGAAATAATATCTCCGCAGGAAGTAATAAGAACTGTGAGAGCTCCCGACCCCGGCAAACCCAACCTTCCCCTTGCCAGCAGGAGCTCACAGTCAGAAATCCTACTTCCTGCAAGTGCCTTCCCAAGAGCAGGCATCTGTAACAGGTCATAGGAGTTCGTGGGAATTTTTAACTGAACAACTCTATCAATTCCAAAAAGGGAAAGGGTGTTCTTAAAAACCCGGAATTTCAAAGGGTTATCCGTTACAACTCCCCACTTACAACTTCTCAGATAACGCCTTAAATACTCAACCTCTTCCGGTCTATCACCTTTCCTTTTCCCCGAGAGGGATTGGAAATAGGCTTCTTTAAAGGGGAAGTCTCTCTCTTTCCACATTTGTCTCTATTCCGAAGGAATCAAAGAGGGGCAGGAGCTCTTCCAAAATACCGACCTCAGGAGAACCGACCCCTTTAACTGTTAAAGGATAGTTCTTCGGCACTACGGTAGCCACGTTGTTTGCCCCGAATTTAACAGCAGGAATTACCCCTTCCCTTCCAACGGTCGGGTAGGGAACAGTTATTCTTCTACATGAAGTAAGCGATTCTCTAACCTCTTCTATTATCCGAAGCTGAAGAGTTAGAGGAGCAGGGGGAACAGCCTCCATTGGGGTTTCTGGATAAGGCCTGAAACCCATAACCGGAACTTCATCAACCTCAAGGCTTTTAAGGAGCTTAATGTGTTCTTCCCTATCCCTTTCACCCTCGCCAATTCCTAAAAGGAGACCGCTTGAGAGCTTCAATCCGGCCTCTTTAACGAGCTCGCAGACTTTTAGCCTCTTCTCAAAGGAGTCGTCGGGTTTCAATCTTTCAAAGAGCTCTCTGTTAACCGTTTCAAGGTTGCAGCAGACAGTTTCAACTCCCGCCGATTTGAGGAGCTCCAACTCTTCCCTGTTTAGATCTCCGCCAACGTTTACAAGAACTTCTAAACCGGTTTTCCCTTTTACCGTCTGAACGGCCTTTAAAACAGCAGGGAAGTTCCCGTAACCTGCCGAAATACTTACCCGTTTTATTCCGGCAGACTCTATTGAAATTGCAGCCCTTTCAACCTCTTCTTCCGTTTTAACGAAGCTCCTATAGTAACCTGCAGAAGAGCTCCCTGCCGCAAAACCGCAGTAGGCACACTTCCTCTTTAAATTACACCTGTTACTTACGTGAATTGTTGAAGTTATCTCAACAACCATCAGACTAAGAGCCTAAAACAGAGATAATTCTCTCTATGGCGTCTTCAACCTCAATGTTCAGAAGGCCAACATTGGCGTCAGACTTGATAACACAGACGAGAATAGCCCTCCTGCCGGCCCTTCTGGAAAGGATATTCTCTTTGGAACACCTTATGAGTGCATCCTGAAATTCCCCTGCCTCAATAACTTTTGAGAGCCTGTCTGATGTTCCTACAACGGCAGCGGCCATTGCGGCAAGCTTTTCGGCACTTAAATGCCCCTTCATAATCATGGAAACAACTACCTGGCCATCTGGCGTTGCTATGAGAGCCCCCAACATATCTGAACCCATTGCATCTGTAAGGTCTGAAAGTATCTGCTCAAGCATTTCTCTCTTACTTGCCATTTCTTACCTCCAAAAGAGTTACTGCCTCTCTGAAACCCCTGAGTAAAACTTCTTCCAGGTCTCCCTTAGTATACCCTTTAAGGCCTCGTCCCCTATCAGATCTTCCATATACTCAACCAGCATTGGGGAAGGAGCAGAAAGGTACATAGGTTCAGAAGGCTCAAACTTTTCAGCCTCCTCTAAAAGCTCGGGAGCTATCTCATCAAGTTTTTCAAGGAGCTCCGAGGCCTTTATAGTCATCGGTTGACCCTCTTTATCAAGAACCATTGACTTGAGGGAGTCTTTCATTGCATCAACGTTAAGGAGTTTTATCAGACCTCCAAATCCGTACTTGGCCACCAGGCTGGCTATGACCTGAAGGGCCTGGGCAACCTGAAACTCGGTCATTGACCGTTTTGTTTTCAGAACGTCTCTTGCAACCCTGTAGTACTCCAGGGCTCCTGTAAAGGCAATAGCCGTTGTCACAATTCCCATATCCCCAACAGGGGAAACTAACTCCGCCGGAAGAAGGTAAGCCTTCTTACCCGATTTTTCTGCAAGCTCTTTTAACTTCTCCACCTGTTCGTCTGTAACGATAGGGTTCCTCAGCAACTCGTTTGTTGCAATCAGGTAGTGCTGATGTTGAGGGGTTCCGGGAATTGCGGCCGGGTGCATTGTTGAGAAACCGACATCTTCCCTACCCTCTGTAAGAACGGCACCCTGAAGGTAAGAGTGAAGAACCAGAACAGACATGGTGCATGTTGTGCAGATAACCGCTCCCTCCTTCAGGTGGGGAAGGATAGTTTCAGCCACTTTGAAGGTTATACCGCTCCTGAAGGGGGTAAAGAGGATGGCCACTTCTGAACCCTCTGCCGCCTCAGTATCGTTTTCCGTAAGTTTTACACCTGCAGACTCCAGTTTCTCCAATATTTCCTGCGGAACTTTGCTGAGGTGAGGGTCGGCAAGGGTTACGTTGTAACCGGCTTTTGCAAACTCTAAAGCCATGGCGGAACCGCCGTAGGGGGGCTCTCCTCCCAACCTCTCCCGGACGTTCAGTTTGTTCAGGTAGTAGTTCAGGCTACCGAAGCCAAAAACCGCCACGCGCATTATCTACCTCTCAGTTAATTAGATTTCAATAAACTTCAACTTTTATTGTAAAACTTAATCATTAAAGTTCAAGTCAGTCTGATAGAACTTCGGAGAGCTCCCCATCTATAAAAGGCTGATCAAGTTCGTAGTTTGGATACTCCTCCGCATCAACAGCCACGGCTCCGAAGTTACCGTTTGAAATTAAAATGAGGCAGAACACCCTGTTAAAACGGACAAGGAGTTTCTGAACGGCACAGGGTTCTTCGTCTTTAACTTTCTGAACTAAACTATCTATAAGGCTTATAGCTTCATCCGGAGAGGTTAAAGACGAGAACTCAAGGTTTCCCTTACAGTAAACTAACTTTAAGTTATCCTGGCGAAAGTACTTCCTACAGACTTCTAAGAACTTTCCCGGAGTCTGGCTTATCTCTACTTTCTCTTCTACGTTAAAACTTTCCTCTAAAGCTGCCTCTTCAGGAACAGACTCAGACGTTTCTTCTTCCCCTTCAATCAGAGCGAAGAGAGCCATCTGATCAACCTTGACATTTGACTCACTGTTTTCGTAAGGCTGAAACTCTATCCGCTCTATACTTTTCTGGTCATCAAACATGAACTTAAGGGCATCCATTCCGGCAAGTTCTATGCCGTCGTGGACCTCCGCCATAACGATTGCATCCCCTTTTATGAGGAGCTCCCCCTCCCACTCCTTTGCAACAACTTTCAGCTTTCGGCGGGTATGGGTTCCCATAAGGTTTAGAAGGAGCTCCTGAAGAGTCATCTCACCTCTCTCTCCGAGAGTATTTCATCAATAAACTTAGAAGTTTTATAGAGCCAGGAGTGGAGTTTTTTTACCGTTCTATCTATTGAAAAGTGGGGAGAGAGCTCCGGGTCGGCAATGTAGATGAGGAAAAAGCTGAGCTTTTCTGAAAACCCTTTCATAACGAAAACCACTTCCCGGGTATCCATCTGGTAGAAAAGGAGCCTTGGCGGTTCAAAACCCCCAACTTTCAGGCCTGGATGGGCTTTATCGTGGAACTTCTGAGCTGTCTGAAATAGCTTTATGGCATAAGGAAAAACTTTTTCAACCTCATAGTTCTCATTTTTCTTCTTCAGGAAAACCTTAAGACCGTCGGAAGTGAAGATAGCCGTTGATATCCAGGCTGAAGTTTCAATTTCAGAGCTCTTTTTCTCAAGGAGCTCCCTTAAATTCCTGGCCTTCTCCTCTCTCTTTCCAAAGATCCACAACATTCTCTCTCCTTAAATCTTAGCTGCAACCTCCTCAGCAAGTTTCCTAACAGACTCCTCATCGGTAGGGTCAAGCAGCCTTACCGGAAGACCCAAAGACTTAAACACAAACAGTTTGTGTTCGTCCACTTTCTGGGGATAGGTAACTACAAGAAGCTTAAGCGCATTCCTGAAAGAGTCAAATTGTGAAAAGAGATCAACGTAAAACTTAGCTTCCCTTAAGTTTGAGAAAGAGGGAATGAGAAACAGAATGCCATCAAAACGGCCGCCCACAACTTCCCAGATAAAGTCAAACCTGCGCTGGCCAGGAACTCCCACAAACATAATCTCTTTACCGGCACACTTTAAAAAGTTAACCTCAACCCCTACAGTGGTTGTTGTTCCAACTTCTTTAAGAGAGACCAAATCCAACTCCGGTTCTTCTGTTCCCAGAAATTCATGCCGGTTAACATTTCTAACGAAAGAGGTCTTCCCGGCGTTGTAAGGTCCACAGACAACCACCTTTTTCATCCCAACCTCTAAACAGCAAGCCTCAAACCGAGGCTTTTCGCATAATTATAAACGGTATTAAATTCTTTATCCGTTATCCTACGGCATATCTCCGGGTAATCACAGGCTTTGTAGTAAGGATAGTACTGATCCATAACGTTTACGTAGGTATCCTTCCCCAAATTCTCAGCAATCCATTTCAGAATCTCTTTACTGTCTTCAGTCCAGTTGGGCATTACAAGGTGGCGAACAATAAGCCCTCTTTCGGCAAGGCCAAACTCGTTCACCTTTAAAAAGCCGACCTGCCGCTGCATTTCAAGAACGGCCTCTTTAACAACCTCCGGGTAGTCGGGAGCCTTCAGGTACTTGGTGGCAAACTCCCGGCTGAAGGTTTTAATGTCTGGCATGTAGATGTCAACAAGGCCTTCCAATTCCCTTAGAACCTCAACGCTTTCATAACCTCCGCAGTTATAAACGATGGGAACCGTTAAACCCTTTCTCTTCGCAATATCCACAGCCTCAAATATTTGTGTTACCTGATGGGTTGGAGTAACGAGGTTTATGTTGTGGCATCCCCTTCCCTGAAGGTAGAGCATTACGTCGGCAAGCTCTTCGGTAGTTATGTACTCTCCCTCCATAAGGTGGGAAATCTGGTAGTTCTGACAGAAAACGCACCCAAGGTTACACCCTGTGAAAAAGATTGTTCCAGAACCTCCAAAGCCTACCAAAACCGGTTCCTCTCCAAAGTGAGGGCCAAAAGAGGAGACCATCGGTTTATCTGTTACTTTACAGAAACCGACCTCTCCCTCAGAACGTTTTACGTTGCAGTTTCTTGGGCAGAGCCGGCAGGGAGAGATGAGCTCTTTCAGTTTCTCCATCTGAAACCTCAAGTTAAAGCGTGTTTTAAGAGCATGGTAGCAAAACTCCCTTTAGGCAGGGAAAAAAGGAGATATCTGCCGATTTTTCTAATCTCCCGTGGAACAACGTATGCCATTCTGTAGTCTCCCTTTATCCTGAGGAACTTAAGGAGTTCTACCACCTCCTCTAAAGTAAAACCTTCTTCCTTCAGAACCTCTCTGTAAAACTCCTCAGATTCAAGGAGCTTTCTCTTATAGCCTAAAATCGTCCAGAACTTAGGGAGCTCCCCCACATCAAACTTTTGTGGAATGAAGAACCGCTCTTCCCTCTCCACCACGTAGTAGCCTGAAAACTTCTCTTTTAGAAAAAGCTCCAAACTCCTGTTCCACAGATAGGAAAGGTAGGAATCTAAGAGGAAGTTCTGAGTCCAGCTGAGCCTCTTTTTGGGTTTTTCAAGGAGTTTGAGAAGGAGCTCCCTCCCCCTCTTCCAGTTTCCTGCTATCCTCTGAACATCGTAGTAGTTCATAAAGGCAGGAACCTCTTTAACCTCAAACCCTGAAACGTTAACGGCAAACCTGTTCCCCTTTAGCTGACCGATTTTCAGCTTCCTTTTAGTTTTTCCCAAAAACTTCAGAATAAACCAGCCTTCACTGTCAACATTCTCCTTCAAAAACTCCCCTAAAAATTTCTCAGAGGAAACTTTTTGAAAGGTCAGAGCCACTTTATCCTTCATTCCTGCATAGGAAAGGTTGTACTTTTTACATATCTCCTTTGTAGTTAAGTTCCTCTTTGCAAGCAGGTAGAGGTAGTGGCCTCCCGAAGGGTCTAAAGGGATTTCTGAAATCTCTTTAACTATGAAGTCTTCCGGATTTTCCCTTTTCCACTTAAACTCAACCTCTCTCAACGAGGCCCCCGATGTAGAAAGAGCCTGTAATGATAGAGGGTTTTTTCAGCTCTTTAACCCTCACTCTATCAACAATTTCTACGTTTTGAATTCCCGACTTAACGGCAATCTCCTTTAGCCTCTCAACGCTTTCAGCCCTTTCGTTCCCTATCTGAAGAAGGTAGAAGGTGCCGCAGCTCCACTTCAAGTACTCAGAAACAACCTTTAAGTTCCTCTCCTGCTCTTTGTCTTTAAGGCCAGAGTAGTAAACGTCCCCCGAAATCCTGAGCTCTTTAGCCGTTTCAAAGAGTTTCTTAAGAGCTCCCTCGTTGTGGGCAACGTCAAAAATTACAGGCGGGTTTTCCTTTAAAACCTCAAACCTGCCCGGCAGTTTAACTGTAAACTCACGAGGAATTAAGAAGTGCTTTCTGAAAAACTTCTCAAAAAAGAGCTGAGAAGCCCTAACGGCAACAGAGGTGTTAACAGTCTGATGCTCTCCAATCAGAGAAGTTTTCATAGGAACGGAGCCCATGTAGTAGAAAGAGGTTCCAGAAATAGAAACGCTAACTCCGTCTGCCCAGAAGTCTCTGCCGTAGAGTTGGAGTTCCCCGTCAAAAACGCTCCTTACGGTTTCAACAACTTCCTCTTCCACGTCTCCTAAAACCCCGAAAGGAGCTCCTCTAAAAACCTCTGCCTTCTCTCTGGCTATTTCGGAGAGGGAGCTCCCAAGGTAGTTTGTGTGGTCTAAGGAAACGCTCGTTAAAACGGCGAGCTGATGGTTAAGAACGTTTGTGGCGTCAAGCCTTCCGCCAAGGCCAACCTCAAAAACGGCAGCGTCAACCCTTTCCCTTCTAAAAACCTCAAGAGCCAAAACAAGAGAAGCCTCAAAGTAGGTAAGCTCAAACCTTTCAATTAAAGGAAGAACAGACTCAAAAGCCCTGTCAAGCTCTTTAGTCTCAACCTCTCTCAGGTTAACCTTAATTCTCTCGTTAAACCTGAAAAGGTGCGGAGACGTAAAAAGCCCAACCTTCAGGCCGTTTCTAATTAGAGCCTCAGCAATCAGGTGAGAAACAGATCCCTTCCCGTTTGTTCCAGCAACAATAACAGACGGGTAATCCTTTCCTCCAAACTCTTCAACAGCCCTTTTTATCCTCTCAAGCCCCGGCTTCCAGATAAACTCCTTATCCTCAAAATACCTCTCAAATGCAGTCTTCACACTCAATCCCTTACAGGCCTCACGTCGTAAGACTTAACTTCGTAGTTCTGAGTTGAAACATACTGAAACTCTCTGTCGTAGTAAAGTGTCATGAAGGCTGCAGCAATGGAGTTTGTCTTCTGGCCGCTGGTTACGTCAATAATTACGTCTTTTTCTTATTGCTCAGTTCTTTGTCTTAGCTAAGTTTTACCTTTTTAATCTATGGGTTCTTCTCTTCGTCTTCTGGATTTTTCAAACAGTCTCATCCGAAACAATCTCCAGGGTTTTTCCTAACAGTTTTTCTAACGCTTCTGCTATCAAGAGGATATATGCAAACCTTATCCGAAGTTTCCCTTCAACCTTTTTCCCCAAAAAGTTGCTTGCAGAAACGGGAGAGGGGGAGCTCCCCCTCTAAATTTGAATTTAGTTGTTAATTGGTTGTTCCGTCGTCGTTTTTCTCAACTCTTTCGGTTATGAGTTTTTTCAGTTTGTCAGTTATTCCTTCCTGAGAAGGCTGCTGCTCCTCTATCGGTTCTTCAACAAGCTGTGCATCTTTTATGATGCCTTTAGACTTGAGGAGCTCCACAACCTCTTTTCCAAAGGAGACCGGTCTTCCCTGAGGGTCTATGAAGATGTGCTGCGTAAAGCCTACGGCCAGAACAACGTCGTCTCTTAGAACCCTGTAGTCAAACCTGATGCCCCTCGTTCCTATGTTTGTTATTGCAGTTTCAAGGGTTATAAGGTCGTCGTAAACAACGGGAGCAACATATCTGCAGGCAGCCTCTACAACGGGCATAAGAATCTGCTTCTGCTGGAGTATCTGCCTGTATTCAATTCCGAGAGCTCTAAAGAGCTCAGTTCTTCCTCTCTCAAAAAGCTCAAAGAACCTTGAGTAGTACATAACGCCGTATGCGTCAACCTCTGCCATTGAAACCCTGTATGGCATGCTTCCAACTATTACCTGAGGCTGCTCCTGGTTCTGTCCCTCCTTTTTCTCCTCAGCCATTACTTCCCTCCGTAGTATTCCTGAAGTGGTTTAACGTCTAAACTTGCTCTTCTCATAGACTCTATGGCCATAACGGCAGCCTGAGCTCCGCGAACCGTTGTGTAGTAAGGGATTTTGTAGTTAACCGCTAAACGCCTTATGCTGTAAGCGTCTCTCTTTGACTTTGTTCCCGTTGGAGTGTTGATTATGAGGCATATCTCTCCGTTCTTGATAAGGTCGCCAACGTTTGGCCTTCTTCCCTCCTGAATTTTGTAAACCAGCTCAACGGGAACGCCTTTCTCCTTGAGGAATTTGTAGGTTCCCTCTGTTGAGACGATTCTGAATCCCATGTCGGCAAGTTTTTTGGCTATTCCGAAGATTTTGGGCTTGTCTCTGTCTTTAACGCTTATGAAGACCTTGCCGCAGGATGGATCTAAGGGAAGCCTTGAGCCGGCGGCCAACTGCGCCTTGTAGAAGGCTATTCCAAGGTCTTTATCTATTCCCATAACTTCGCCGGTTGACTTCATCTCAGGGCCTAAAACCGGATCAACTTCAGGGAACCGGTCAAAGGGGAAGACCGCCTCTTTAACGGAGTAGTACTCAGGCTCTACCTCTTTAACGCCAAGCTCTCTGAGCTTTTTACCCATTGCAACTTTTGTTGCAATTTTTGCAAGGGGAACTCCCGTTGCCTTGCTGACAAAGGGAACGGTTCTTGAAGCCCTTGGGTTAACTTCAATGATGTAGATCTCGCCGTCTTTAACCGCAAACTGAATGTTTATAAGCCCTTTAACCTTTAGCTCAAGGGCGATTTTACGGGTTATCTCTTTAATCTCCTCAACTATCTCTTTAGGAACTGAGAATGTTGGAAGGACACAGGCGCTGTCTCCCGAGTGGATTCCTGCCTCCTCTATGTGCTCCATAACGCCGCCGATTACCACCTCCTCTCCGTCGGCTACGGCGTCTACGTCAAACTCAACGGCGTCTTCAAGAAACTTGTCTATAAGGACGGGCTTCTCTTCCGAAACCTCAACGGCCTCTGCCATGTACTGGCGGAGCTCCTCCATTGAGTAGACAATCCTCATAGCCCGCCCGCCAAGAACGTAGGAAGGCCTCATGAGAACGGGGAATCCTATCTCCTCAGCGATTTTCTCAGCCTCCTCCAAGGAGCGGGCGATTCCGGAAGGTGGTTGCTTCAGGTTGAGCTTGTTAAGGAGCTCCCTAAAACGTTCCCTGTCTTCCGCTATGTCAATACTCTCAGATGAGGTTCCAAGTATTTTTACTCCAGCTTTTTCTAAAGGAACAGAGAGTTTAAGGGGAG
>Ga0256831_1000655_pt1 | contig 18100 bp, 18 predicted proteins | sample 132544metaG_FD_189087 | JGI IMG/M metagenome (GOLD analysis project Ga0256831, IMG submission 189087) | Hydrothermal vent microbial communities from Lau Basin, Pacific Ocean - 132-544 | ecosystem: Environmental > Aquatic > Marine > Hydrothermal vents | place: Pacific Ocean: Lau Basin | collected...
GATACGCACGACTTACCGTTACCAATCACTCACTCCGGCAAATATATAATGGCTTTATGCTGGGCTTTGTTATAATGCTGATATTATATATATTTTAACACAGGTTTTCGCATCAATAAACAAATAGTACACTGATTGTTATGGTTATTCTGATTTGACTGAATATTGTTTTATCATAAAAAATCAGTAAAATCAGTGTATCAATATTATGTTCTGTAACAAGAAACACAAGTTTTTAATTTAGGCATACTATTTGAACAGGCTTTTTTTATAACTTGCACTATTATGGATAAAGCCGAGAAAAAAAAGATTTTAACTGCCCTGACCATTCCCGGATTTTTGTTGGCAATAATGTGGATTATTCGAATTACCGAATCGCTGTTCCATATCAATCTCGGCTTTCTCGGGGTACACCCTTTGCATGCTGATGGCATTCCCGGAGTTTTTCTATATCCCTTTATTCACGGAAGCTTCAGTCATATTATGGCCAACTCGTTACCCTTTTTAATACTGGGTACCGCCCTTTTTTATTTTTACAATAAAATCGCCCTAAAGGTATTAATTTCCATATGGATTTTAAGCGGTATATGGGTATGGTTTGGCGGAAGAGACAGCTATCATATTGGAGCCAGCGGAGTGGTGTACGGACTGTCGTCTTTCCTTTTTGTCAGTGGCATTATCCGTAAAAATACCAGTTTGGCAGCTTTGTCACTTGTTGTGGCCTTTTTATATGGAGGATTAATATGGGGTGTTTTCCCCGAGTTTTTTCCTAAAGAACACATTTCATGGGAAGGCCACCTTGGTGGTTTGGTATCGGGGGTTATCTTTTCGTTTTATTTTAAAAAGGAAGGCCCGCAACCAAAAAAATACTCGTGGGACTTTGAAGAAGAGGATGAAGATGACGACGAAGATAACGAAGATGCCTACTGGAAGCGACCCAACACCTCTACCACCTATAAAGTGTAACGTTGTTAAAACAAAACGGCAATTTTAAAAAGCAGTAAACAATAGCTGTTTTTATGCTGTTATTTCAAAATCAAAACTTACTTTTGTACAATCGAACAGATGATTATGAAAAACTACATAAAATTTATTTGGCTTTTTTGTTTTGCTTTTGCAACAACACTGTTAATGGCTCAGCATTTCGAAAAAGGAACCCCAACGGCAAAAACCCACACTTTGCCTGCACCCGAAACCATTGTTTTCAATACGGATACCATCTCCTTTCAGCATTTTGCAAAAAACAGCCGGGAATGGATGCCTATGCAGGCCGGTGTTACAATTCCTTTGAACAATAAAGCCATCATGCAAAGGGGGAAATGGAGTTTTGTTGCTCCCAATCATTTTGTTTGGAGCGTTGAAATAGAAGCCTCATCTGCCTCTGCATTAAGCCTTTACCTTAATAATTTTAATCTCCGGCAGGGGCAACAACTTTATATTTATTCAAAACAATTAAATCAGGTAATGGGTGCTTTTACCGATAACAACAACGGGCTTTATTTTACTCCCGGAATAATTGAAAGCAACCGGCTTATTGTGGAGTTTAACTCAAAACGGAAGTTGCAAGAGCTGCCTTTTGAATTTAATCAACTTGGCGTTATACTTCGGCAGCAACGAAGTTTTGGTGGCGCAGGGTCGTGCGAAGTACCGGTTAATTGCAGCGAAGGACAAAGTTGGCAGCACCAAAAACGCGGGGTAGCACGGGTTTTGGTAAAGCAGGCTAATGCTCTTTTTTGGTGTACCGGTTCGCTTATTAATAACACTAAAAACGACGGCACTGCCTTTTTTCTAACGGCAAATCATTGCGGCATGGGGTCAACATCCTCCGATTATAACCAATGGGTTTTCGACTTCGATTACGAATCGGCCAACTGTGAACGGCCTGTCACTGAACCTGAGAAGCGCACTTTAACAGGTGCTCAACTTATTGCAAACGGTTCTACACCCCGCGCGGTAAGTTCCGATTTTAAATTGCTGTTACTTAACGAGGAGGTTCCCGATGAATACCATTTATATTTTAACGGATGGAACAGAAGTGGCGACATACCTCAGCACGGAGTGGTAATTCATCATCCTGCAGGAGATATTAAGTTTATTTCAACCTATACCAATCCGGCCACCTCCTCCTTTTATTATGGTTCGGAAAGTAGTGACGGCCCCTTTTGGAAGGTGTATTGGAGCGAAACGGAAAACGGCCACGGTGTTACCGAAGGAGGCTCATCAGGGTCACCGCTTTTTGACGAAAACAAACTTATTGTGGGAACTTTAACCGGTGGAAATGCATCATGCATCAACAATACCGAACCCGATTACTTTGGAAAATTTAGCGACTCATGGAGTAAAAACGGAATTGTATCTGCCAATCAGTTACAGCCATGGCTTGATCCCCTTAACACAGGGGCTGTTAAATGGGATGGCTATTTTAAAGGCAGTAATATTGTTGTGGCCGACTTTAACAGCGAAGTAACCAAAATAATTGAACGAAGCTACATTGAGTTTAACAACCTGTCAGAGGGAAATATTTCTTATTATCGTTGGGAATTTGAGGGGGGCGTTCCGGCGGAATCAAACGAAAAAAACCCCGGCCTTATTTATTACGACAAGCCGGGTACTTATAGTGTAAAATTGGTGGCTTCGTCGGACGAAAATGCCGATTCAATTGTTAGAAAAGAGTATATTAAAGTTATAGGCAACATATATCCCAATCCTTTTATTATCGGCAACGGAATTCATCGCGAAATTCATATATTAACGGGAAACACCCCATTGAGTAATGCTGAAGTTACTATTTACGATATAACCGGAAAGCTGATTGAAAAACCAAAGGTTAAAACCGGCTTTCACGAAATTACGATTAATCCATATAACCTCTCCGCAGGAACCTATCTGATATCCACAATTATTGACGGCAAACAATCTGTTTGGAAAATAGTGGTTGTTAACAATAGTAAGTAAAGGATTGTTACCGTGTAAGGTTTGTTATAGAAACTTTAGGTGTTGTTATTAAACCATTGGCATTCATTGTGAAAAATCCGTTTTCCAAAATACTAATTCAGACAAAAATAATTTGTTAATTTTGAAGTTGAATTTTTGAAAAGAAAATATGACAAAAGAAAATGCAATAAAATTATTTCAAGACCAACGAGTTCGGGTTCACTGGGACACTAGAACAGAAAAATGGTATTTCTCCATTATTGATGTAATTGGTGTTTTAACTGAAAGTGAAAATCCAAGAAAGTATTGGAGTGTCCTGAAAACCAGACTTAAAAAAGAAGGAAGTGAAGTGGCTACAAATTGTAGCCGTTTGAAATTATTAGCAGTTGATGGCAAAATGCGACTAACTGATGTCGCTGACACTGAGCAATTATTACGACTTATACAATCAATTCCTTCACCAAAAGCAGAACCTTTTAAAGTTTGGCTGGCAAAAGTTGGCTACGAAAGAATTGAAGAGACAGAAGACCCAGAACTTGCATTTGACCGCGCAATGGAAACATATCTAAAGAAAGGATATTCAAAGAATTGGATTAACCAACGCCTAAAAAGTATTGAAGTCCGAAAAGAACTAACTGACGAATGGGAATTGCGTGGCGTAAAGAAAGGATTGGAATACGCAATTCTAACTAATGAAATTACGAAAGCATGGTCAGGATTTAACACCAAGGAATACAAAAAATTCAAGAATCTAAAAAAAGAAAACCTTAGAGATAACATGACCAATTTGGAATTGGTACTTAATATGTTAGCAGAAGCAACAACAAAAGAGATTTCAAAGGAAAGGAAGCCTAAAACATTTACGGAAAACAAAATAATTGCAAAACAAGGAGGAACTATTGCAGGGAATACAAGAAAAGAAATTGAAGAGAAAACTGGCAAAAAAGTAATTTCATCAATGAATGCAAAAGAATTAGGAAAACGAGATAACAATGATATAAAAAACATTGAAAAATAAACAACGAAATGCCAACAACGGCTTATAGTGCATGCCTCATTTACTTGTAATTAAGAAAGATAGTTGTATATTTGGAGGGAATTACAAGTAAAGAAAATTAGAAGTAAAAATGCGGCATGCACCATAACCAAACACGTTACGCAGTATTATAAAAAATCGTATCAAAATCGAATACTTTCGTATCATATCGTATCAAAATAAATTAATTTTAGTAAATTTGCAGTATGATTGATAAAGTTTACGTATTCAGATTAAATTTAGACTGGAATTTACTAAGAATTGTAAGTAAAATAGATAGATTTGATGCTTCCTAGTCAAGTATTGAAAAGCGAGAAGGACAAAGTTTAAAACATCTTAAAAATATAGCAACAGTCAGAAGTGTTGGAGCATCTACAAGAATAGAAGGCTCTAAAATGAGTAATGAAGAAATTAGAAGTTAAAGGAGTAAAAGCAAAACTATCACCAAAAGAAAAATCAATCCTTACTTATGTTGAAAGTAATCCGGGAACTAAATCGGGTGAAATTGCAAATAAATTGCATATACCTAACCCAACAGTAAAACGAATATTAACGAAACTATTCAATGAAAATTTAATTGAAAAATATGGAATTGGAGCCGGAACAAATTATTCAATAAAATAACACTGCACAACAACGGCAACTACACCCCCTTCTCAGCCATCACAACAAAATATTGCCACAAATTGTTTTTTAGCGCTTTATACTGGTAATAGCCACATTTATAATGATTTTTTGCAAAATACGAAACCCTGGGATGGGTCAGGTTGTACAACTCCGACGGCAAGGCACCCAACAGCGAAGCATAATACATCCGTCTGGCGCTTTTTTCTATTTTATCGGTATAGTTGATGGTGTTTATTTTGATGAAACCATGTGCATCCAGTTTTTTAACAAAAGCTTTTTGTGTGTCGAAGTTGGAGATACCCCAGGTTGCTCCCCATTTTTTTACCCACTGATGCTTGTCAGGCTGATTTTCAACCGACTGAAAAAAGTCGCTCAAAATAAGTCTGCCACCCTTTTTTAACAACCTGAAAGCCTCTTTTATAAACAGGTTTTTATCGGTTACCGACGAAACACTTTCGCAAGCCCACACCACATCAAACGATTCGTCGGCAAAGGAGGTGTGGGTATAGTCCATCAGCTCAAATGCAACTTTGTCCGTCAGGTTTTTATGAATGGCACTTTGCCGGGCCAACTCAACCTGTTTTTCGCTGAGGGTGATGCCGGTAACCCGGGCATTTTTGGTTTCGGCAATAAAAAGAGCCGCCCCTCCAACACCGCAGCCGGCATCCAACACCTTATCAGCCGATGTTATTCCTGACAACTCCATAAGAATCCGGTTGGTATTTCTCAGCGACTCGTCAAATGATTTTATTCCTTCATCCCATATTCCATAATGCAGCGACAGGTTGTCGTTTAGTTTCCACCATTTTTGGTAGTGGTTTTGGGTGGTATTGTAATAATCGGCAATCTCTTTGGCAGTAAACATAGTTAGTTGATTTTATTTTATTGAGAATTTTTCGTAACCAAACGGCGGTGTTCGTTGAATTTGCACCTTGGTTACCCGTGCCCATGCCGGCCCTTCGTTACACCAAAGTATAAAAGCATCCAGGTTTTCTTCGGTGCCTTCAGCTTCAATATAAACACTTCCGTCAGGGCGATTTTGCACAAAACCGTTCACATCCAGCTCACTGGCTTTTTGTTGAGTGTAATATCTGAAGCCAACCCCCTGCACTTTGCCGAAAATTTTTATAATGGCACCCTTTTTATCCATTACGCTCCCAACTGTTTTGTTATCAAATTGTCAAGTAGTACAAAAAGTTGCTTTGGCTGCACGCTGCGCCACAACACTTCGTCAAACTGTCCGTAAAAAGCAATATACTGGTCCAGATTGGCATTTTTAAACTCGTCAATTACATGTTGCCTGAAATTGATACCGATGATCCACCCCTCTTCGATGTTGTCGAACCATTCTGCTAAATAGTCATCTGTATCCGAATGAAAATCCAACACGTTTTCGCCAATAAGCACAAAGTGTTTTACTCCTTCGTTTATCAAATGTTCAACCACATCCCTGTATAAAAACATAACGTCGTTGTACAAAACATCGTTCCACTCACCCATCAGCTCAATTATGGCAAATTCCATGTCATAGTCGGCAAACAATATTTTCAGGTAGAGTGTTTGCGAGCCGAATTCATCCCATTGCGGATGAATGTAATGGTTGTAAATGGTGTTATGGCACAACGTTTCGCTATACTGTCGCCCGTAAAAGGGCGAACGAACATCCTTAGAAGCGCTGTACAGCTCCTGCCAATTGTAAAAAGGCTCAATTTGATGCATCTTATTTTAGTTTCTCCTTAAAGAGTTTTTCAAATTTCTCCACTTTGGGTGTAATTACAAAATTACAATATCCGTTGCCGGGATTGTTTTTGTAGTAATCGTTGTGGTAATTTTCGGCGGGATAAAAGTTTGTTATAGGTGCAATTTCGGTAACAATGGGCTTGTTCCATATTTTTGCTTTGTCAAGTTCATTTTTATAAAATGTAGCAGTTTCTTTTTGCTGTTGATTGTGGTAGAATATTACCGACCGGTATTGCGTTCCCACATCGGCACCCTGCCTGTTAAGTGTTGTTGGGTCGTGGGTTTTCCAAAATACCTCCAGCAATTCCCTGTAGCTAATTACTTTAGGATCGTAAGTCAGTTGAATAACTTCAGCATATCGGGTGGTGCCGGAGCAAACCAAATCGTAGGAAGGGTTTTTTTCGCTGCCTCCGGCATAACCGGGAGTAACCTCTTCTACACCTTTCAAACGTTGAAAAATTGCTTCGGAACACCAAAAACAACCGTTTCCGAATGTTGCCGTGTCAAGTGCGTTTTGTGCCATAGTTGTAAACATAAATCCTGCAAAAAGGATTGATAAAATAATTTTCTTCATATAAACATAAAAACAGGAAAACAGCAAAAATATTACACCATGATAAGTTTTTTACCATAAATAAATTCGCTGAACTCGGGAGGCGGCCCCAAAAACTGCTCGCGGAAGCCATTCATTTCGTCTCTTGTTTGTTTCGACAGCAGCTCGGCCATCTCTTCCATGGCCTCATATCCTATAACCATAGGAGGTTGGTTTAGCAGCATTTTGTCGCCCTGAAACATACCTACCACCTGATATTCCTCCATATTGCTTACAGGGGTTTCCTTAAAAAAACATTTGCTAAGCCATTGGTTGATGTCGAAGGTACGCAAATCAATCATAATGGCATTGCTACCACGCTGCTCAATAAATTTTTGATAATAATTTTGCATGTTTTGCATCGACTCTTCCGACATACCCTCCTGCATTTTTTGATGGCATGCGGAGCAAATGGCAAATTCAAACACCGTCGATTTAAAATCGTGTCCCTCATAGGTTTTAAACACCTTTTCTATCATGTAGGTCTCTTGACTGTGAAGCAAATCTTTACCACATACCACACAGGTTTCAAAAGGTTTTTCATCGGCATCCGATTGAAAAACCTTTGGAATTTCAAGCTTTATTTCGTGCTGTTCCATTTCAACAGTGCATTAAATTGCAAAGATAGGTTTTTTGCGTAAAACATTATTTTGTTTCCGGGATTTAGCCATATCAAAACATGAATTAGCCGTACAAGTTTATTCGTCATAATATACTTTAACACGACCTCACCAATATTTAATTAATTATATACTTTTGTAAAAAATTTGAATTATGAGTGTAGAACTAAAAGGACGCTTGATACAAAAGCTTCAAAAAGAGAGCGGTGAAGGTAGAAACGGCCGCTGGGAAAAGCAACAATTTGTAATTGAAACACAGGAACAATATCCAAAAAAAATATGTATTGTTTGCTGGGGCGATAAAATTTCGATGCTGGATAATTTAAGCGAAGGCGACCAGCTGAATGTTTCTGTGAATATTGAATCGCGCGAATTTAACAGTCGTTGGTACACCGATGTAAGAGCCTGGCGCATCGAACGCGTTGCCGGGGAAGACCCGCCTCCGGGTGAATTACCAGGCGATTTTGGTAACGAACTGCCACCCCCCGAAATGGAAGCGGGCGACACCACCGACGACCTGCCGTTTTAATCGCCAATGCAAACAGCGCAGAAAACACTACCGGCTCATCTTGCCATTGTTGGCGCCAACCTTATTTACGGACTTAATTATGTGATCGCCAAGGGTATCATGCCCGAATATATGGCGCCACGTACCATTATTTTGTTCAGGGTGGCCGGTGCAACTTTGGTTTTCTGGATTGTTGCTTCTTTTTTTAAAAAAGAAAAAGTTGCCCGAAAAGATTTACTAAAACTACTTTTGGTTTCGTTTTTCGGTATTGCGTTAAATCAAATCATGTTTTTTGAGGGGCTTAACCTCACCACCCCAATCAATGCATCTATTATAATGGTGGGAACTCCCATTTTGGTATTGGTGTTTGCACACTTTATTTTAAAAGAAAAACTAACCGGCTTAAAGCTTGCCGGAATTGCACTTGGAAGCTCAGGTGCTCTATGGCTTATTTTAAAAAACGGCGACATTTCATTTTCAGGTAGTACTTTTTTGGGGAACCTGTTTATTTTAATCAACGCCTCATCATATGCCCTGTTTTTGGTGCTAATAAAACCTTTGATGCAAAAGTATTCGGCACTTACCGTAATGAAATGGGTTTTTACTTTCGGCCTTGTTTATGTAATTCCGGTTTCATTGCCGTTGGCATTGCACACTAATTATGCGGCCATTCCTTTTAATATTTGGATGTCGGTTACCTATGTGGTATTATTTACCACGGTACTTGCCTACCTGCTAAACAATTACTCCCTTAAACTGGTAAGCCCAACGGTAAACAGCTCCTATATTTATTTGCAACCTTTTTTAGCCACAGTTGTAGCCATGGCCGCCGGAAAAGATGTTTTAACGTGGGTTGAGGTGGTTGCTGCATTGCTGATATTTACCGGCGTTTATTTGGTTAGCCGGCGTGGTATTAATGAGGTTTCATAAAAACCACACTTATATTTGTTGTCATGCCGGGAAAAATATTTGAAACTATAATAAAATGTGTACATTTGTAACATGCAAACCAATATTGCCATAGAAACTAAATTAAAAGAGAGTTCATTTTATATTTAGAAGATATGCTTCAATCAATGGAAAGAATTGAAGAATATTTACTTGGACTTGATTTTAAAAAGTTTAAACAAACTTATATTGTTGTGGATGCAATAATCCGAAACTTTGAGGTTATTGGAGAAACCTCGAAAAACATTCCAACTGAAATTCAGAAAAAGCACCCTGAAATCCCGTGGCGAAAAATGTATGGTCTTAGAAATCTAATCGCGCATGAGTATTTTGGAATTGACTATGAAATGATTTGGGAAATCTCAAAAAAGAATTTACCTCAAAATCGAATTACTTAATTGAAATAATAAAAATAGAAAAAGCGCAGAATGACACAAAACAATCTGGTTAAATTAAGCAAAATTATATTCTTTTTTAGCAATAAATTAAAATAGCAACATTATGTTCCCACCCATCTCAACCTTAAAATATACCGACACCAATCGTTTTTTTTTAATGGCCGGCCCATGCGTTATTGAAGACGAAAAGATGGCCTTTCCCATTGCCGAAAAAATTGTCGCCATCACCGACAAGCTTAGAATTCCTTTTATTTTCAAAGGCTCCTACAAAAAAGCCAACCGTTCGCGGATTGATTCGTTCACCGGTATCGGTGATGAAAAAGCACTAAAGGTATTGCGAAAAGTTTCAGAAACCTTTGACATTCCGGTGGTAACGGATATTCACTCCGTTGACGAAGCTAACATGGCGGCGCAATATGTTGACGTACTTCAAATTCCGGCTTTTCTTTGTCGCCAAACAGAATTGTTGGTTGCTGCCGGCAAAACGGGCAGGGCTGTCAACATTAAAAAGGGGCAGTTTGTTTCGGGGCCTTCCATGAAATTTGCCGCTGAAAAGGTGGTGGAAACCGGCAACAGTAATGTGATGCTTACCGAACGGGGAAATATGTTTGGCTACGGCGACCTTGTAATCGACTATCGGAATATTCCCGAAATGCAAAAAGCGGGCTTTCCGGTTGTGCTGGATATTACGCATTCGTTGCAGCAGCCCAACCAAAGCTCCGGTGTTACCGGTGGTCGTCCCGAAATGATTGAAACCCTGGCACTGGCAGGCATTGCCGTTGGTGTTGACGGCCTGTTTTTAGAAACCCATCCAAACCCCGTAGTGGCAAAATCCGATGGCGCCAATATGCTTAAACTTGACCTTTTAGAAGGTTTGCTGGAGCGCCTTGTGGTTGTTCGCGATTCGGTGTCAAGGATTTAATCAAAAACTTCTTATAAACTGCGTAAGGTTTTCTTTTGGAGGTATTTGTAACTTTTTACGCAAGCGATACCGGTTCATTTCAACACTTTTTGGCGAAATGTTTAATATGGATGCAATCTCCTTTGATGACAGATTCATCCTAAGCAGGGTGGCAAGGCGCCTTTCGTTTTCAGTCAAACCCGGATAAGCTTCCGAAAGTCGATGCATAAAGTTGCTGTTATGTTCCTCCAGATGCATTTGAAAGCTCTCCCGATCACGGTCTAAAAGCAGGTTCTGGTTGATTTTTAAAATCACTTTATTGAGTGCTTTCCGGGTTTCATCCTCTTTAACACTCTTTTTTATTTTGTTAATATCATCCTTTATCTGGCCAACAATTTCATATTTCCTGATGATATTCATGGCCATGTTCACCATCTCTTTTTGCTGGTATTTTAGCTCTTTATCTAAATTCTGGTGTTCCTCCTCATAGCGTTTTGCTTCTTGTTCCAGCGATTTTGCTTTGAGGGCAATAAAGTCTTCCAGCTCATCAATTTTATCCTGTTCCTTCTCTCGCAGCCTTCTCTCTCGCAAAAAGAAATAGTAAACAACACCCATCAACACTATTAACAAAAACATGCTCACCACCCAACCATAATTTAATGATGACTCACCTTCGCCACTTTGTACGGTTTTGTCAATCTCTTTTGTTTGATGCATTACAATTGTGTCGGCAGTATTCAACTTGTTGGAAACCCGTTGCTGCGAAACAGGTTCAGAATTAATAACGGTTTTAAAGCCCACATCCTGCTTAAATACATTATGAATAAAAAACAATAGAAAAAAGGAGACAATACCGGCAATAACCGGTGTGGCAATCCAGCCAACACTTATTTGCCCAAGCACTTTGTACTTGATTTGCTTTCCTCCTTTTAACAAACCAATGCCGATAATGGAGCCAATTACCACCTGTGAGCTGGAAACCGGCACCAAAGGAATGGGAGGCAGTCCCAATGAAACCAGCGCATTGGAAAGCGATTGCGACGAAAAAATAAAAAGTACCAGTGCCTGCGAAAGCACCACCACCAATGCGGCTTCCGAAGTAAGCGGCATCAATGTGTTGCCCACCGTTTCCATCACCCTTTTCGAATAGGTGATGATACCAATGGCAATGGCCACCCCGCCAATGGCAAACAGCTGTTGTGTTCCGCTTAAAGTGATAATACCAAAGTGGATATCAGGAAACTGTACTGCCGTGGTAAACACACCCATTACGTTGGCAATATTGTTGGCACCGAGGCTATAGGCGCCAAAGCCGCCAATAAGTATTAATCCCAGCCGGATGGTTACATCGCGATAAAAAAGATGGAACCGCACCCGGTTGAGTACTTTTCGTGTCAACATATAAAGCAGAGCGGCAAATATACCACCCAACACAGGCCCTGAAATCCAGGTTGTTACAATTTTTGTCAGGGTCTGAAAGTCGGTTTGGTTGTTGGTGTATAAGTTCCAGCCGATAATAGCACCCACAATGGCCTGTGAAGTTGAAACCGGTAGCCGTAACCTCGTCATCCAATACACGGTTGCTGCCGCCGAAAGCGCCACGGTAAAGGCTGCCGCCAACGTTGAAACGCTCCCAAGCTTTCCCAGTGTGTCGTTGGCTCCCGCCCCCTGAACAACTGCACCAATAATTACAAAAATACTACCTATAATAGCTGCCTGCCTGAATTTTACCATGCGCGACCCCACTGCTGTGCCAAAAATATTGGCAGCATCGTTGGCCCCCAACGACCAACCAAGAAACAGTCCACTTGATAAAAAGAAAAGCAGTGTAATCATAAGTTAAATTTCAAAGCATTGATGGAAAGGTAATCGGCCAGCAATTCGGCTTTGTCCGAAATGGTTTCGATGTGCAAAGCAAAATATCGCAAGTGGATTTTCTGACTTAATTTTAAGTCATCCATTTCGTGAAACAGCCTGCGTTTTATATTTCTTGAAAGCTTATCGCTCTCCTTTTCGTAAAAATAAACCTTGGTTAACATCCCTTTAACCTTAACAGGCTCTCTGAAAAAAGTTGTTACTGCCGGAAAAACTGCTGACGCCGCATCCACCGACGCATCCACCAACCGTTTGTAATCGTTTATTAACTCATCCGGAATATAGGGGATCTCCACATCAAACTCATACAGGCTCTCTTTGGCGGCATCAATAATTTCGTCCACCTTGTCAATCATCTCTTCAATATCGCTGGCATGTTGGGGCAGGATGGAGTGTAAATACAATTCACGGTCGATCTTACGCTGTAATTTATCAGCAACAGCTTCCAGTCTTTCAATGTTTTTTATGTTATCAAAAAATGCCTCTTCCTGTTTATCCAAATAATTGTAAACTCCTTTTTTGAAAATAAGTACTCCCTGTTCTACCGTCGAAAGAAACTCATCAACCTCAAGCACCAGCTCTTTTACATTTTTAAAAAGTATTGACATAACCCCTGATTTTTTATTCTGTCTTCAAAATTAGTAAAAGTTACGTATATAAGCTGTCAACTTTTTATTAGCTAAATGTTATGTGTGTAGAGGTACAGAATTGGCGCATGTAAATGAATATCAATGTAATAGGATTTCATTGTAGGGGTTGATTTATTTTAATTGATAAATATGTATCGTAAATGTAGATTATTTGTTGAGCCTTATTAATAGGTGCTGCCAGGGTAATGGGCTAATTTTGTTTTTGCAATGAAAATACGAGATACAGTAAAACGACACGACCGGATGGCCTTTGAAATGAAGTTGGAATTTCCTGCTTCAAAAGACAAGCATAAGCCTCAGGATTTTAAGGTTGAGATGTATCTGTTTATGCCTCAAAGCCTTGATGTAAATCGTCAAAACTATACGAGGCAAGATTTTTACCGGGCACTAAAAACCAACATTCGCCTTACCACTCCCGATTATTTACTGGGTAAAATTGTAAACGGAGAAAAAAGTCCATTTTCCCGGCTAAATAACAGCATAGAACAACTTGCCGATGTTCGCGACAGCAATTCGTTTGATGAATATGAAGTACAAGTTAAACGTATGTGCTCCATTTTTGGCTCATCGATGCGGCATTTAATAAACCACATTAATGGGGTTAAGAGTTACGATGACAAGAAAGTGCTGGTAAACGAATTCATACTGCAATCGGTAAAAGTCAGGGAGAAATTTAAAGGTTTAAGGCCCAAGCTTAATATTATTAACAACAACAAAGCCTTTAAATTATTCAAAATTGCCGACGAATATCAAAGTCTGTTATTAGAGAAGCATATTTTTGTGCTCCTTGAAAAACTTAAAAAGAAAGATTTACTAAAGGAGCAAATCGAACAGTTGATTGAAATTGCTTACAACGAAACACAGTATCGAAAAAAGATGAGCTACCCTTCAATAGTTGGTATGAAACAAGCCAACCAGGATGTTCTTCATAGAAACAGCATGCTAAAAAAACAAATCGAAAGCAACCTCTTTTTAAATACCGACACCAGGCGTGAAGCCGTATTGGCCGAACAAATTTTATTTGCTGTAGCTGCGGGCATTGCCATGGTTTTTGCCACCGGCGTAGCCTTTTTATCACAAATGGTTTACGGGCGGTTGTCGATGCCATTTTTTATTGCATTGGTAATCAGTTATATGTTTAAAGATCGGATTAAAGAGTTAATGCGCCTGTATCTCGATAAAAAGCATAAGAAATTTTTTTCCGACTATAAAACAACCATCTTTAATAACGGAAATAAAAAAATGGGTTTACTTAAGGAGAGTTTTCACTTTATTAAAAAACGAAATCTACCGGACGACATCCTACACACAAGAAAGCAAATGCGTAAAACCGATTTGGATATTGAAATATTGACAGAAAAAGTGATGCTATTCAGAAATCAGATTTCGCTATTTGAAAACCGGGAGCAACTGGAAGATTTTGAAGGGATAACACAAATTTTACGATTCAACATCTGGGATTTAACCCAAAAAATGGATGACCCCGAAAAAGAAATCTATTATGTGGGCAAACGCGGGTTAAAACAAATTAATGTTAACAGGGTTTACTATTTTAATTTAATTATGCGCTATTCGTCAGAGGGGCAAAGCGTGATAAAAGCGTATCGGATTACCGCTTCAAAACAGGGTATTAAAAGGGTTGAAATAATTTCCTGAAAAAAATAAAAACAAAAAAATAAATTGTTAATTTTAAACCAAATTATTCATCATTAAAAATTGTAGTCTATGAAAAAATCTTACACTTTTATTTTGGCTTTGGCCATTATGTTTTTTGCAGGTATCCAAAGTGCTTCGGCTCAGTTGTACATCAACGAGTTTATGGCAAGCAACGATTCTGCTTTTGCCGGTCCGCAGGGCGATTATCCTGACTGGATTGAAATTTACAACGCAGGCGACGATGCCGTTGACCTGTCAGGCTATTACATGGCCGACGATTTAACCGACCCGGATGCCATGTATGCCATTCCTTCAACCTATCCCGATTCGGTAACCGTACCGGCTCACGGATATATTTTGTTTTATGCCAACAAAGGACAGGAAAGCTCGGTGCTCAACCTTAATTTTAAATTAAGTGGCGGTGGCGAACAGGTTGGACTTTGGAATCCCGATCAGGAGGTTCTTGATTCAATCACCTATGGCGATCAAACTACTGACATTTCGTATGGACGTTATCCCGATGGAAGCGCTGACTGGGAATTTATGCCTACTTATACTCCCGGAGCAACCAATGTGGCCAACAGCATCATCGAAAATGATGAGGCACCGTTAATGTCACAAAACATGCCAAACCCGTTTAGCACATCAACAACTATCAGGTTTAACCTTGCAACCTCGCAAAAGGTTACCATAAATGTTTACGATGTTACGGGTAGTCTTGTGGCTGTTTTAGCCAATGGCGTTTATGCCGCCGGAGAACATAAGGTGGTATGGAATGCCGAAAATCTTCCTTCGGGCTATTACCTTTACAGCATTGAAACTCCTGCCGGCAGATCGGTTAAAAAAGCTTCTGTTGTAAAATAGTTGTTTGTTTATTACTTTAAAAAGACCCGCTTTGTAAAGAAGCGGGTTTTTTTGTGCCGACATGTGGGCTTAAAATCTTTCCGTTTACTAATCAATTTCAACCATTCATCATTACAAACGTGCCGTACACTAATTGTGGCTTGATTCGGGCTTTGACATCCCTTAGTTTTACATAAAAAATCAACTAAAAAGCCATGAAAAAATTTATTCACCTCCTTATCCCTATTGTAATAGGTATTTTAACCATTACAAATGCACAAGCTCAGGTTGCCGTTAATAGCGATGGTTCTACAGGCGACCCTTCTGCCATGCTTGATGTTCAATCCACCACAACAGGATTATTAATTCCCCGCATGACCGCTTCACAACGCGATTTAATTGCCTCTCCTGCTACCGGCCTATTGGTTTTCATTACCGACGATAGCACTTTTTACCAATATTCGGGCAACAGTTGGGAACAGCTTGGCAAGTGGCGCTCGTCAGGCAGCTCACTGTATGTGGACTCAACCTATTCGGTGGGTATTGGCACCAGCACACCTTCCGGTAAATTTGAAGTTGCAACCTTAGATTATACAGGCAGCTATGGTTCAGATGTTTGTACCGGAGGCTCTGCCACCGCTTCCGAAGAGTATCCCGGACAGCCTGTTACCAACACCTTTGACAACGATGTAGCTACCTATTGGAGCAACAATAATACGTTGCCTGCATGGATTCAATATGATTTGGGTTCGGGCAACGCGAAAAGTGTTGGCAGGTACAAAATTTTTTACGATGCATCGGTAACCACCGACAACTCACCCTCCACCTGGCAATTTCAAGGCAGCAATGACGGGACAACATGGACAACCCTTGACTCCAAGGCGGGACAGGGATGGGTGGTTACAGGGTGGAAAACCTATAACTTTACCAACACGGTTGACTATCGATACTATCGTTTAAAAATTATCGACAACAATGGCACAGCAAACAACTACATAAGTATTTACGAAATGGAAATGATGGAAGAGACAATAGTTAACGACCCCACTTTTGTTGTTTCTGATAATAAAGTTGGCATTGGAACCTCCACACTCAGTGCCACTCTCAGTGTGGAGGGAACCATGCAATATGTTGATGGCAACGAAGCATCGGGTTATGTGTTGGCAGCCGACAACAGCGGAAATGCATCGTGGACCGACGGTAAAGACCTGAATGGTGGCGGATGGACTGTTTCGGGAACCAGGATATATAACACCGATTACGACAGTGTGGGCATTGGAACGGCAAGCCCGCAAGCCGAGTTGGATGTAAATGGGGTAATCAAGGTTGGCGAAGGTTCAACTTCAGCCACTCCCCAATCGGGTATGATACGCTGGAACACCACTACCGAAGATTTTGAAGGCTACAACGGCACACAATGGGTTTCGCTCACTAAAAGTAACGGCGGATGGGGCGACAACACAACCCACGAATCGCAAAGCAGCAACAGCTCCGATGGTGCCTCAAGTGACAAATTCGGGTATAGTGTTGCAATTGATGGCAATTATGCCATTGTTGGAGCATGTGCTAAAACTGTGGGGGCTAATACCTTTCAGGGACAAGCCTATATTTTTTATCGTGATGGTTCCTCCTGGGAAGAACAGGCAATTCTAACCGCTTCGGATGGAGCATCATCTGATTATTTTGGTTGTAGTGTTGCAATTAGTGGAGACGATGCTATTGTTGGGGCATTCAGCAAAAATGTTGGAAGCAATTCCGGACAAGGACAAACCTATATTTATCATCGTAGCTCAACAATATGGACGGAGGAGGCAATTTTGACAGCGTCCGATGCTGCCTCCGGAGATTTTTTTGGTAAGTCTGTTTTTATAGATGACGACTATGCCATTGTTGGAGCATCATATAAAGATGTGGGTAGCAACTCCGATCAGGGAAAAGCTTATATCTTTCATCGTAGTGGTACTACCTGGAGCGAGCAAGCTGACTTAACCGCATCAGACGGCGAATCAAGTGCGCGCTTTGGGTGTAGTGTTGCAATGGATGGTGACTATGCTATTATTGGATCCATGTTTAAAGATGTGGGGAGCAATGCGGCTCAGGGAGAAGCATATATATTTCACCGTAACGGAACTACCTGGGACGAGCAGGCAATTCTAACTTCATCTGACGGGGCCGGAGTTGACTTATTCGGTATCAGCACCTCTATTAACGGAGATTATGCAATTGTTGGTGCGTATGCTAAAGATGTGGGTAGTAATTCCGATCAGGGTAAAGCTTATATATATTATCGAAGTGGAACAACCTGGAGCGAACAGACAGGATTAACTGCCAGCGATGGTGTTGATGGTGATTACTTTGGAATAAGTGTATCTATTAATGGTAACTATGCTATTGTTGGAGCTTATCAAGCCGATGGGGGTGGTAATTCCAAACAGGGAAAAGCCTACATTTTTTATCGTAGCGGGACAACCTGGAACGAGCAGGCAGGGCTAACTGGTAGCGATGGGGATACAGATGATTATTTTGGCAATGCTGCAGCCATTAGCGGAGATTATGCCATTGTTGGGGCTTATAAAAAAGATGTGGGTTCCAATTCCGAACAAGGGCAGGTGTATTTCTTTACGCACAACTAAAAATAAAATCAAAAGGTAGGAAGTTTGATTTGTTAATATATGAAGTTGTTTAAAGTCTAGATATTTACATTTTAATAAAACGATGTATGCCAGAAATTAGCTTTAAACAACTTCATATTATTAAATATCAGGAGTTAAT
>Ga0256831_1000656_pt1 | contig 18084 bp, 18 predicted proteins | sample 132544metaG_FD_189087 | JGI IMG/M metagenome (GOLD analysis project Ga0256831, IMG submission 189087) | Hydrothermal vent microbial communities from Lau Basin, Pacific Ocean - 132-544 | ecosystem: Environmental > Aquatic > Marine > Hydrothermal vents | place: Pacific Ocean: Lau Basin | collected...
CTCAAAGCCCGGATCCCCCATAATGGCACGGAGCAGTGTCGTCTTTCCCGATCCGTTGGGCCCAAGGACTGCAACGATCGTGCCGGGGGCCACTTCCAGAGAAATACCCTTGAGAATGCGCCGACCGTCCTTTTCCACGTGGAGATCCTCTACGCGCAGCACGGTTTTAACAGTGTTAAAAACCTTTTAAACCCAACACCTCTGGAGCCCCGAAAGATACTGGGGCAGTACGGAAAGGGACTGCGCTGGAAAGAAGGGAAAACCTGCGGAAAGAGCTGAGCGAAGATCAAACACCGTGTCCCCCACCACAACGGCGCGCTGAACCCCCAGCCGGCGGGCACCCTCCAGGTACGGATCAGGATATGGCTTGCCCTGCTTCACATCCTCCGCGGCGATCACAACAGAAAAGTACTTCCCCAGCCCCGTACGCTCAAACACCCACTCCACGAACTGGCGAGACGCCGAAGTAACCAGAGCCTTCGGATAGTCCGAAATAGAATCAAGTACCTCGTAGACGTGGGGCAGAACGCGGAGCTCATCTAAGTACTCGTACATGTGGGTCCACTTGAGCTCCCGAATTTTCGATAGAGTCTTCTCATCGAGATCTGGATATATTGCGCGAACGATATCCAAGAACCGCTCACCAACGCGCCGATAAAACTCCTCCTCTGTATTCTCGTCGTGCGGAATGCCAAGATCATCAAGAGCAGCCAAGAAAGAGCGTAGATGAAGCTCTGTAGAGTCTACCAACGTGCCGTCAAGATCGAAGAGCACGCCGAGGGCGGAGGACTTCATGGGATTTAAAGGAGTGAAAACCATTATTATTGTGCTGGTAAACGCCAGAACTGGAAAACCTATTGTTGAACGCGTCGAGGTGGCGGATACCTTCTGGAAGCGAGGTATCGGCCTTATGTTCAAGAAATCATTTGATGGGGCACTCGTATTCCCAAACGTGGGAAAAACGAGCTTTCACGGATTCTTCTGCTTCTTCCCCATACTGCTCGTGTGCCTTGACGGGGATAATCGCGTCGTTGAGCTCAAGCGCCTGGATCCCTGGCAAGTGGTGCCCGTGAACTGTAAGACGGTGATCGAACTCGACGCGCGGAGGAAATACGACATAAAACCAGGGGATGAGTTGATCTGGAATGAGGATTAAAGCAGAGGCTGATTTGAGCAACGTATGCCCCTACGGCCTCAAGGAATCCAAGTGTCGCCACTGTCCACCGCAGGAAGCTCCCTGCGTAAAGGCGTGTCCCAAGGGGGCTATCTACGAAATAGCCGAGGGGATCCTGGCCATAGACCACGAACTCTGTGACGGCTGTGGAAAATGCGTTGAGGCCTGCCCGTACGGAGCCATAGAAATGGTCCACGGCGCAGCGGCAAAGTGTGACCTCTGCCTGAAGCTCTACGAGGAGCCCCAGTGTGTTCTGGCAGGTTTGGCAAGGATTGAATACGATGAAAGGGAATTGGAGCGCATATGGGACGTTATAGGATGGGCTTTCTTCAAGGATGGCGAGTACAAGGTCGAAGTACCCGAAATAAGACTGTGGGAAGCGGAAATCTTGAAAGAGGTGGTAGATAGATACGCGCAGCTCCGCGGCGAGTTCAGCTGGGAGGAAATACTGGACGGGATACAGTACGAGCGCGGAGAATTCGATAAGTCCACTGTGGAACGGATTCTACGGTGGATCAAGCTCAGCTATGAGGGTTTCGGGCCGCTGGATCTGCTGAGGGACGAAAACATTGAGGAAATAGCTGTCGTGGGGCTAAGAAAACCGATACGCGTGTACATCCGTGGAAAGGGCTGGCTGAAGACGAACCTTGCCTTTTGGAAGGATGAATACTTCAGAAACGTTGTAAACCGCCTGGCCGGCTCACTGGGAAGGCGCCTAACGAAGAAAACACCGCGCGTAAATGCAATCCTCCCAGATGGCTCGAGGCTGCACGCAGTGGTACCCCCCATTTCCAACGTGCACAGCCTAACCATAAGAAGGTTTAACGTGCGTCCCTTCACACCGTGGGACCTGATAGAGCGCGGCACGGCAAAACCGGAGGAATTGGCGGCCATTTGGTGGGCCATAGACCAGGAGATGAACGTTGTGATCGCGGGAAACACGGGCTCTGGAAAGACAACAACCCTCAATGCAATCCTCGCGTTCGTACCCCCATGGGAGCGCATTGTTATCGTGGAGGAAACGCCCGAAATCAGGGACTTCCACGAGCACAGCATCCGCCTAGTTCCCGACGAAAATACAAGTATGCAGGAGCTTGTTTACGACACGCTGCGCATGCGCCCGGACAGAATCGTTGTCGGAGAGGTCCGCCGTCCGGAGGAAATGCGAGCACTCTTCGACACAATGCTGGCGGGGCAGGGAAAGGGCTCCTTCGCAACAATGCACGGCAGGACGTCAGAGGAGACTATCCGCAGAATTAGAAGCATGGGGATCCCAGAGGAGGATCTGGACGCCCTCGACGTGCTCATAGTTCAGAGGAGAAGGGGTAGCGGCAAGGCGGAGGAAAGGCGCATAGTAGAGATTCTGTTCCGAAACGACGAACCCCCGAAGGAGGAAATAGACGAAAGGGCATCGGTGCTCCGCAAGATAAGAGAATACGATCTTAGGAGCTATGCGGAAGCTGTGGAGCGCTGGAGGGAAAGGCGTGGGTAAATTTTCGAATAGTCTGCAGAGGAAGATACTACAAGCGGGCTGGAGGATCCATGTGGACGACTACGCAAAGTACAGCCTGCTCGTTGCCGCGGCGCTCAGTACACTGGCGGCGATCACAGGGGGATTCCAAGCGGGAGCCCTGGTCTTCATCCTCGCGATAGCAACGGCGATAGCACTGCCCTACAGGATGGCACGGGCAAGGGCGGAGCTGGCGGAGGCCGAGCTACCATATTTCCTCAGAACGCTTGCGTCAGAGGTAGATGCGGGAATCCCATATATCCAAGCGCTCGAAGATGCATGCGAGAACAGCCCGGAGCTCGGAAAGGCAGTCAAAAAGGCCATAAGAATGTACAGGCGTGGAATTCCCATATCAAAGGCGCTCGAATCCGCCGGCGAGGAGTTTGACTCTGAAAGCGTGAGGAGAGCGCTGGTACACGTGGCTGCCCTCTACCACATGGGGAAGGAGGCACAAACACTCAGGCACATAGCGGATGCGATGCTGTCCGTCCACAGGGCAGAATCCAAGAGATTCTCCGCCAAGCTGGCCCTCTACAGCCTGTTTTTCCTGGGGATCGCGGCGCTGCTGCCAGCCCTCTTCACAATGTACACGGCAATAGGAAGCCTCTTCCTGACGGAAAGGATGGATGCAACCACGGCGTTTCTTATCTCGGCGATTTTGCTCCCCCTTCTATCCGTGGCGAGTCTGGCGTTCATGTACTACCAGATGCCCGCGTTCCTGAGGCGATAGTATGCTCGTTGAGATCCTGGGAATCATCGCTGCTGGAGCAGGGGCGATATTGCTCCTGAGGGAGCAGAGGAAAAACAGGAGAATAAAGGAAATCGAGGAACGGATCCCCGCAGCGCTCCTGGACGTATCAACGCTACCTAACATCACGTTCAGATCCGCCATAGATCACCTCTCAAAGGGATACGGGCCGCTTTCGGAGGAGATCCTGGGCGTTAAGAGGGCGTTGGACAGGGGCATACCGCCGCGCAGGGCACTCACTGCAATTTCAGGATGCAAAAGCCGACTGCTAAAGCGGGCCATGAAAATTCTGCTCACGGGCATAGAATCCGGTGCAAACGTCTCAGAACTCCTGCGGCAGGCGGCGGAGGACATAGAAGAAGAGCTGGAAATGGAGCGGTCAAGAAGGGCGAACTTAACCCTGCAGAAATACAGCGTCCTGGCCAGCACAGGAGTCTTCGTCCCCGCAGTGCTGGGACTCACGGAGCGCATGGTTGCCCAAATGGTGGGGTCCGGCCTTTCCACAAATGCAACCGTGCTCGCCGTTCTGAGCGCGATTCCGATAAATATTGGAATCGTTGCAATATCGGGAGCCGTATTTGCTGCCCTAATAGATGGGAACGTGCGGTACGCACTCCAGTACGGGGCAATAACAGTGCCGCTAGCCCTTCTCAGCTACGCCCTTGCAGGGGGAGGGTTAGTAATATAAAGGAGCGAGCTGTAGTTACTCCGTGACGGACGCAGAGGTCAACCTATCGGGCAGCCTAAAGGGCTACCGCCTCATTGTGGGCTTTCCAGGGATCGGGCTCATCGGACCCATAGCCGCAAGGCATATCATAGAAGCACGGAAAATGAAGCTCGTGGGTAGCATAGAGAGCCCCGCATTCCCGGCGGTGGCCCCAATACGCGCGGGAGCCGCGATGCCGCCAGTTCGGATCTACGCGGACAGGGATTCAAAGACGGCGGTGGTGGTCTCGGAAATCCTCTTCTCGGAAAAGACTGCCAGGGCAGTGGGCGCCGCCCTCATGGAAATGGCAGAACGGGAAGGCGTAAAGATGATCCTCTCCATAGCGGGCGTCATAATGCCGGCAGGGCAGAAAGGGCAGTATACGCAGATCTTTGGGGCAGTATCAGATCCAAGGGACGTGGAATATCTGGAGAACCACGGGATCAGCCCCATAAAGCAGGGGATAACAACGGGCATCTCCGCTATCCTCCTGCGCGAGGGGCAGCGCCGCGGCATTCCCGTAATGCTCATTCTCGGCACGTTGCACTCCAAGGAAGACTACAGGGCAGCAGCTGACGTTATTCGCAAGATAGACGAGCTCCTGGGCATAGACGTGACCGTGGAGGATCTCCTCGAGCGGGCAGAGAGGATAGAGCACGAGGTGGCCACAATAGCGGCCAGCACTCGCGTAGGTAGCGCGGACAACATGTATGGGTGAGCCCTATGATGCCCGTAATATCTGCCATCAGGGGCGACAAGATCAAGCAGCTCCTGCGGACTGGAGAGACAGTCCTGGAAATGGAATCGCCCCACAACGTCCTTGCGGTGGAAGGCGTTGGCCCGGGGGCCGTGGTCTTCATCACGGAAACGGGGGCGGAGGAAATCCGAAGAGGTACCGAGGGCCTTGTCTGCTCCGTGATTTCAATCCACAGGGGATTCGCAAGAAACACCAGCCCCTACGACGACGAGTGGGAAATCCAAAGGGTGCGCCTGCGGCTCCGCCTCGAGGGTCACGCAAGAATATCCAAATATAATGACGTGGAAAAAAGGGCAGAGGTAAAGACATCGGCCCACGCGATCATTGGCTGATTTTTCCTCCCCTACCCTCGCTGGCTGCGTGCATAGCTGTAGTACATAATAGCAAGGGCTGCAAGTAGGAAGACTAGGTCCTGAGGTTCGAGTAGCGGGAGCGTGAACCCACCTGAAGACTGCTGCTGCACGTACGGATTCCTGGAAAGCCAGTAGTTGCTTGGTGTAGCCTGGGCTATGCCCGCACCGTTTACCGTAATCTTAATGCCGTTCTTGAAGGCGTCGGCAAGCGGTGTGAGGAGCCCTGCAATGAAGGACCACTCCCCCGTGTCAGGGTTGTACGCCACCATGCCGCGCGGGCCCTGCATGGCCGAAACGGTGCCGAGGTTCTTTCCGTCCAGCGTAAGGTAGGGGGTTCCGTTGGCGTCGAGCTTGATGGAGATCTCATGGGTTCCCTGATCTGTCTTCACGATGATGCCGTTGGGGTTATTGGGATTCTGCTCGATGGATTCTATGCGTTCCTGTTTGAAACCTGCGGTGGGATCCACGAGGATGCCCTCGGGCTTGCCGTCCACCAGGACAACCACGCCGCCCGAGCTGAGCTGGCTGAAGCTGATGGTGTGCTTTCCATCCTTCGTCTGCAGCTCGATCTGCTGACCATTAACCCGGTATCCCGTCACCACCGTGGTTGTAACACCCGTATCCGTGCGATACTGGAGGATGACAGAGCCGTTGGCCTCCCTGCGGAGCACGAAGCCCCCATCAGCAGTGTAGATCTGGGTGTAGCTCAGCTGACCGCTCAGGAACCCAAGGATTAGGTTCATTGCATCCTGCACGTTCTTTATGATCGCGTTCTTGTCGTAGGTCCGCAGGTAAAGCTGTCCGTCGGGGCCGCGGACGATGGCAACAACACCGTTCTGTGCGAGGAACGACTGGACACCACCCATCTGCTCCACGAGCTTGTTTATCGTGTCTATGGACTTCTTAACGTCCTCGGGCGCATCGGGGGATGCCGTAAACTTGACGATGATCCCATCGCCGCTCTCATTGGGCGAAAGGGCCACGGATTTCACGTACTGACCGGGGGCAGAAGCCAAGCGGTAAACCACAACGTAAATCGCGCTTCCCTGGCGATAGAGTGCCCCATTGTCAAGGACTACGGACACAAGGGAGCCCATGTCCACGCTCTTCTCCTTTAGCGTTCCCGTGACCTTTCCGTCCTGCTCCGTGGGGGCGAGATCCACCGCCTTGCAGGTAACCCGGTAGTCGGGGGCAGGACCTACGTCTATCTCGGTACACGGATAGGCGACTCCATTCACGACGGCGACAATGCGGCCGTTGGGGAAGGAAACGCTGGCCGAATCCGTGGTGAGGGAAACTACCTTACCGAAAAGCTTCGCAAAGGCCTGTGAGCTCGGCTGCAGACCCTCAATCTGAGAGGCGAGACAGGAGAGGAATCCCGAATCAAGGATAGAATATGCCGTGGGCTTTATGACCATGGCAGGGTTAGCAGAGAATGCTGTCTCTACGTAGAAGCTCGGAATAACGATTCCAGGAATGGAGTAGTCCTGATAGGCCATGCGCACCAGGTTAGGCTCCTGTACGATGGTCTTTCCGTCAACACTCATGGTTCCGCTCTGCCTGTCGAAGGTAACCGTATCACCAGTCTGGGACTTACCCTGCAGGCTTCCTTCAGTGTCCAAATCGGTGGGGGAACCCGTAGATGGCTTGGCGTAGAGTTTCATGAGCTTGGTGGGGGCGAGGGTAGCGGTGGACAAAGACTTGACGTCGAGCCGCACGAAGACGCCCGAGTTCTCCACGCTCTGGGCAGCAATCCTTTGGGCAAATTCGTTTATCTTATCCTCCAGATCCTTGGAGATCTTGCCGGAAGCCGCCGCGATGGTCTTCAGAACGCCCGAAAGATCCGTAGACGCAACCTGCTGGGACTGACCAAGGGCGGATCCACCGGAGGAACTCCCCTCGGATGCCGTGACGGGTGGCATGAAAACGTGGACGTAGTAACCACCATCGTAGTCAACACACGAGGAACAGCCCTCGAAATAGAGCATGGATGCAGCGGTGGCAATAAAACCGGCTCCAGCACCAAGAGCAAATCCGAGGGACTGTGCAGTGGACGCCAAGAATGCCACCGTCTTCGCGTGCTCGGAACCGAAGAGCTTGGCGTACGGGCACTTCTGAGAGCACGCGTTTTCCTTCGTCGTGGCATCCTCGAGGCGCAGGCTGACGTTGGGGCCGGCTATGTCTACGTGGTGGCCAAAGAGTATCGCGAGGGATCCGTTCTCCGGCGAGCTGTCCTCGGTTACCACGCCGAGCAGGGGAACATCCGTACCCCCGGACATAAGGAGCGTATTATCCTTGCCAGCACTTATGGAACAGCTCACGCAGCCCTGGGACGGCACCCCTGCCGCCACAATGGCGGGGCCCATCTGCATCTCCCGATCATTCACGGAGAGGACCTTGACGATAGAGCTACCGGCGCCCGTGTGCGAGAGAAGCGAAGAAACCACAGGTATCGTTACACCCATGACGGACTTAAACGCATCTCCAGGATCGGAGCCGTGGCCGGCAAGTATGTCCACAAAGGCATCTGTGTACAGCGGGTTCTCCTTTCCAGGGGGATAGAACTGTACGTACTTCCAGCTTGCGGGGATCTTGTACGTTCCGCTGTAACCCACGGAGCTAAGAACTGAGGAAACCAGCGCCGCAGAGTACGTACCGTTTTCGGCAAAGGGGTTGGACGCGGCGGGCATAGAGATTCGCTTGACCACGTAAAAGATCGCCGCATGGGCCGCCTCGCCTGCAGGGTTCTTCGTGGCGGAGGGCACCTTGCCCGTGAGCCCCGCAGCCTTCGCCTTGGCCCAGGCGCTGGTGCCGATGCCCACGTCCTTCGCAGCCGCCGTGTAGACGATGTCAAGGTTGCGGCGCTCCGTCTGGAGGATCTTCTCCAGCTGCTCTACAGCAAGCTTTCTGGTTGTCTCATCAGAGCTCTGAAGCGCATCAAATAGGTTTAAGAGCTGTGCCTTCACCTTGCCATTCCCCGTTATTTCCTTCTTAATTTGGATCTCCTTCGGAACGGGAATCCCGAACTTCTCCAGCAGATCGAGGTCCTTCTTCAGGATCTCAATGGTGCCCTGGACATTGGAGGTCGTAGAAGGACTTGTAGATCGCGTGGATGCCGAGATCTCGCCGACCTTTCCCAGCAGATCATCAAGCGTCTCGCGAATAGCGGGATAGTCAGCAACGATTGCTTCCTTGTCCGCCAAGCTGAGCTCGCTAACGACGTCCGCGCTGAGGGTGCTCTCCGAGAGCTTGGAAAAGACGGACTCCTTTACAGTGGAGGGGGTCTTCCCCGCAAGGTGATCCGCAAGCTCCTCCAAGGACGCCGCCGGCTTCTTTATGCGAATCTTCTCAACGGCCCCGGAGATTCTCCCCTTTAGCTTGGAGGGCACGATGTCCACGTTCTTCAGAAGGGCGCCACCCCAGAACTCCGCGACCATTTGAAGGGATTGCCCCACGTTAACATACTTCTCAAGGAGGGAGTACATGAACCTATCACAGCTATCAGAGGCGCAGGTAGCCGTAACGGTGAAGGTGTGGCCGCGGATGACGTTCTTTATGGGGGGCGTGAAACGGTTGAGCTTCGGAACGGTCTGCTGCAACAGGCCCGAGATGGACTTGAACATGCCCGTAATGCCCGAGTATTCCGCGCGACCCGAGAACCGCTCCCTGAGCTGGGAGCCATAGGTGTAGCTTACTCCGGGGGCGTCTATGCCCACGCGCAGCGTGTCATCAATCTCCGCGACGATGTACCAGGGGCCGTTGAACGTGTAGTGCTTGAGGAAAAAGTCCTGGGCGTGCTCCCAGTCAATGCCAAACTTGCCCACGTCCTCCACGCGATAAACACCCTGCTCGGGAAGAGCAAGGGATACCTTATCCCGGTTCACGGTGGAAACGGGCTGGCGGTCTGGGGAACCGATGTTCTGCAGCGTTACCACGCCCTTCGTACTGTATATGGCGCTCAGAAAGTCCCAATACTCCTGCGGGGAAATACTGTGCGTGGTACACGTGGCTGCGGATGCTCCAGAGGGCGCGGAGGATGCAGTGGAGGCTCCCGAGGGCGAGGACGTACCACTGGTCGCGGTTCCCTCATCCAGGGCGAAGACACCCGCTGCAAGGATCAGGATAAGCGCAAGAGCAACCACGGAAACGCGTATATCCATAGGACCACCACCAGCGCGAAGGCATAGGATGAAGCAAGGTATTTCATGGGGGAATCCTCCTCAAAGCGGCGGGCAACGTAAGCCCCCACGATCCAGCCGGGAAACAGAATCGCTGCAAGGGCCGCAAGGCGACGAACGGCGAAGCTAGCCGCCCCAAGAACGATGGCACCCACGTCACACTCAACCACGTACGTACCCGAATCCACGGATGGGAACAGGCAAGAAAGGGCCGATAGCGCGTAGGCGAACAGGAGAAGATCAGCGAATACAACTATGTACACATACACGAGCAGGAACCGCAGAATACCGTTATCCGGAAGCGGAACGTGCCTCCGAATCGCGTAGAGGATGGCCCCCAGCACTATCGCAAGCGGTACCGAAAAAACTGCGATCCGCAGAACGTCAAGGGCCACCGAGAGGAAATCCATCAAGTATAAATAGTCCGGATGAATAAAAAGTGTGATGTCATCGGCCCTCCAGGGCGCGCTGGAGTATTACTGGAAAATCCTGCAGCAAACCCTTCACGTAAACATTCCCGCGACGGCAGCGGTAGCTGGAGCTGAATTCCTTGGCACGGTGTTCATAGGAAAGCCCATAGCGGAGGGCATCCTGGAGCGGCTCGGCGGTAAGAACTTCAGGGCGCTGAGCCCACAAACCCAGGCAGGTTACAAGGCCATCGTCGTGGGTCTTGCCACCGTTGCAAACACTGCTTCTGCCTTTGCAGGGGGCTACGCCCCTGTTGTTGTTCCAGTAGTCACGCTCGTCGGAATTCCAGGCGCGCTGGGCGCGTGGATAGGCAGATCAGGCAGCAGGCGGCGCGCTGCACAGAAGCAGAAATCGACCGCGGCAAAAACAACCGGCATAACCCTTGACGACCTGCAGCGCGCCGCAAAAATGAGGGCTAAGCCGATAAAGGTAGAAGAAAAGCATGACGCCGAGCATAAAAAGCAGACAGGGGAGAAAAAGAAGCTCGAGACAGCAAAGAAGCCAGGGACAAAAGAGCAGCCCCCGAAACGGAAAATCTCAATTCATTTTTCCATCTCAAAGCTCCTCCCAACGCCTCAGCGCGACAAAGAGGCAGAACCACAAGGGGCATCCGCGAGAGCGGAAAAACCAAGAACAGCGGAAACTGCTGAAGTGCTTGGTGCGCCAGTTAACGAAAGGGCAGAGAAACCCGATCGCGAAGGCAAACAGGGCAAGATGGGGGAAAGGAAGCCAGTAACAGCGCAACAAAATATCGAGAAGCAGCCAAGGAGCAAGGCAAAGACCGCAAAGAGAACGCCAAACATTGGCAGCATAATTGGAGCGCTATTCGGGAAGTGGAAGCACAGCAGAGGGGAGGGCAAGAAGAAAGGAGAAGAGCGAAAAGCGGATAGAGGGCCCGCCGTGAAAATCGAGGAAATCGACACAACAAGTGAAAAGCAATCCGTTAGCATAGTGAGGGAAATCGGAAAGCGCGTAAGCCCAACCATAAGGGTGGAGGAAGTCGATCTACCCGAAAAGATGGAGAAACCGAGAGAAAAGCAAAGTAGAGAGCAAGAGGAAAAAGCGTCGGGCACAAAGGAGCCCGAAATAAACCCTGAAAAGGTAAAAAAGGTCGCTAAGATCGTTTTGGAGGAAACGGAGGAAGTGAAAAGGTTCAGGGAGCTCGTAAGGCATCTTAGGGAGGAATACCTTGGGGAAGGTAAGAAGGAAGGCAAGGCAGAGCAGCAAACAGGGATGGAAGCGCCCAAAAAGGCTGTGGAAGCAAGGTTAGAGGTTGAAAAAACCGGCGCTGAAGAGGTAGGTACGGCGAAATCCCCCGAGGGGCCCCCAGTAGCAGTGCAGCCAAGGAAAACGCCTACAGGCACCGAAAAGGGTGAAGAAAAGAAACCAGGAGCAAAAATTGGTGTGACGGCGCAGCCACAGCCGCAGGAAGCACCACGAGAAAGGGGAGCACCGCACGAGGAGGGGAAGTCGAAGCAACAGAAGGCCCTCGAACAGCTGCGGCCACTCATCACGAGAATCGCCGAGGAAGTCAAGCGCATCATTGTGGAGGAAAAGAAGAAGCAGCTGGACCGCGTCACGTGGCGGGAGGTCCGTAAGATACGCAAGGATGCGGATCAGGAGGTCCAGCAACTAATGCCCGTGATTAGCGAGGTAGCAGCGGAGTTCGGCGACGTAAGGGCCACAAAGGAGCAGGTACGGCAGCTTGCCCAGAAGGTGCTCCAGAGGGCGCGGCCAAGGAAAGCATCAGGCTCCGCAGAAAAGGAGGAGGGAAAGGGGACAGAAGGCAAGGAGGAAGAGGGCAAAGGGGCAAAGGTGGCAAAGAAAAGGAAAAAGCCCGAAGATGATGACCTCATGAGCCTATTGGGCGGAGATGAAGGCGCGGAGGACGTGGGAGAGGACGAGGATATAATGAGCCTGCTTGGGGGAGACGAGGGCGGCTCCGACGAAGACCTAGAGGACCTCTTAGGCGGGCTGTGAGGGATAAGGGATGTTAGACTACATACTCTCCAAGCTCGTGCTGCTCATCTTCCTCGTACTACTGCTCTCAGCCTTCGGCATTGTAAAGGAGGCACTCAACGGCTATTTCATCCAGCAGGCAGCTAAAAACCTTGTGGACAACATCGGGATGCGCCTCTATAAGCTGGTCACAACCGTAAATTCAACGACGGAGTCGCAGAGCATACTCCTTCCGGCATACATACAGGGGGGATCCGCCACAATGCCATACCGCCTCTACGCCTTCACGTTCCCCCAGAACGGTGCGTGCGTGGTTGCCTTCGCCATAACATCCCAGGCAAGTAACGGTACCAAGCCGCGCTTCCTCGCCCTGAAAACGGTGAACGTCCCCAAGAGCAAGGTAACGATATACTGCGAGAAAAAGGATGGGAGCACCTGCCTGGTGGCAACACCGGGGGCAGAGCATAGGACGTTCCTGAACATTACGCGCACGGTCAACCTGGACGGCAGCATAGATGTGGAGATCTGCGCATCGACGGGCACCACGGGTAGCTGCAGCGGCGGTGGGAAAACAATAAGCTGTTCGAGCTGATGGCCATGAGAAGGGGATATTCCGCGCTGGAAGACGTGCCCATGATCGTGCCCATAGCAGCATCGCTCATCCTCTTCTTCGGGGCGCTGGCGTGGGCCGTGAACACAGTCAACAGCACGAACAGCGCTGTCGATCTGGACCTCTCGCTCCTCCAGGTGGCAGATTCCTTCGCGCAGCAGGGCATCATAACCCCCGATAACTTTAAGGCAACCTGCGAGCGCGTGCGGGGGAGCCAGGAGTCCGTGTACTTCGTGGTGGTGCTCAGCGACTCGGGAACCGCTCCGCCGCCCGCGATACGAGATCTCTATAATACCATTCCAAGAAACTCATCAAAAGTGTGCACCAATGCGAGCGTACACCCGCGTCCGGGCCAGCACGTGATCGTGAGGGTCTTCCCCGTGACGTACCAGGAGCATGGAAGCGCCTGCAACAGGCTATGGTTCCTCTGGGTGGTTGTATGGCCAAAGGCATAGCAACGCTCATGGACACGATCTTCCTCATTCTCCTCTCGATGATAGCCGCATCTATCCTGTTCTACGCCGCGGGCAGTTACGGAAAAACACTCATCCAGCACAGCCAGAGCCTATTCGTGGATTACTACGTCAGACAGGCCGTCAGAACCTTTGTCAGCGTGAGCGATCCTCCAGACTGCGGATCCAGCGACTGGGACTACGCGCTGGCGAAGCTGAAGCTCGCTTACTTCAACGGGAATGGCGCCACCATTGAAAATATCCTCTCCAGCGTGGGTGAAAAGATCATGGAGCCCCTTGCCCAGAGCAGCGACTACATTATGGCCTTGGAGGTGGGGGGCAAGGTATACTACGTGTGCAGCTACTTTGGATCGAGCTCCACGACGCCGTCCACGGAAAGCGGAGAAACGACGGAGCAAGAACTAAGAAACTGGCTGAGCGCCCTCTCGCTGCACACGAAGCTATACACGTACTCCGTGCCGCTATACATCAAGGGGAAAAGCGGGACCCTTGCAGGCACGCTTCTACTGGTGGTAGCACCGGGCGGGAGCTTCGGGAGCTGCCCGTCGTAAAAATCACACGTACTTGACGCGGCAGACATTTATTTTCTGAGGGCCGCCCCTGTAGATGTAAAGGACCACGGTGGGGGGAACGGGGGAGATTTCACCATAGACCCCTTCACCATAAACCCCGGGATCTTTGTGATCTGAACCGGTGGAACCCGTGAAGAAGGGCTCCAGCGTGATGCCGGAGGTTGACATGGACGGGCAAGGGCGCTTTGAACTGCTGCTGAGCATCCAGTACGCCGCATTGGAAAAGCCCTTTATACACTGGTTAACCACACCAACGTTCACCGTGCGCCCGCCCTGGGTCTTCTGGGCCACGAGCGTGAGTATGTAGCACTGATCCATGGCCTCGCCGCAGGCGCGAAGACAGTAGGCCCCCTGCCTTTGCTGGAGGTAAATTTTAACACTATCCGCGCCGCCACAGGCGAGCTCAAGCTTCACGGCCTTGGATGTAAACTGCCCCGAGTTCGCCACCTCCGAAAGGGCAAGGGCAAGGCCATTCAAGCTCCTCTGCCACTGCTCGCTACACCGCTGCTGCACTCCGTGCATGAGGACCTGGTAAGCAATGGCTATAACGAGCACCATGGTAATTACGGACACGAGGAGCTGGAATGGTGCCTCCACACCACGCCGAGCCATCATGGACCCACCGCTGCCGCCGCCTGGGAATACATGGGCTTAATAACCCCGAAGATCAGGATCGCAGCGATTATGGCTATGACCAGAAGGTAAATGGTGCTCCACTCGCCCCCGCCACGCTCATCCATACCGAGAAGACCCATGCATAGAAAACGCAAGGGAAGAATAAAAAGGTAGGCATCAGCGAGAGAGCACAGTTACTCCGCAGGAGATGCCGTTGTCGGAACCACAGACCTTCGAACCACAGTAGACGAAGATCTTCGCCTTGTAGCGACGGGCGGTTCCCTTGTACGTTATTGTTTCGTTTGTACGATCGCACTCGAACATACTAGATTCGCCGCACAGGTTCGTCCCAGCACTCTTGATGGCATTCTGGAACGTCGTGGTAGTTGGGTTCACGCACACCGACTCGGGACTGAGACCCAACGACATGGCGATGCCCTTGACGTCGATGATCTCGCCCTGCTGAAACTCGACCTCCTGGCCGTTACCGCCGCCCGTGTCGATGTAGGACTGGATGAGCGTCTTGACGGCGTCCTTTGGATTGGTGCTGGGGGGCTTTATGATGTTCAGAACGTTCAAAAGGACCATTAGAATTGCTCCCGCCACGACAGCGGCGATCAGAAGCCTGAAAACCTCAAAAGCCTGTCCTCTTCGCATGGGCAACACCTCGCATAGATAACGGCTACGGCATATAAATGGATTACGGACTACGGACAGCTGCCGGAGATTTTGGAACTGCCCGTGGATCCACCGCCGAGGCACGGGTAAATGTTCCCTAGGCAGACCTTGGCGGGGCTACCTCCACAGACGGCGACGAGGGCACGGGCGCCGTTGGGGGAGACGACAGTGCTGCCCTTCGCATCGAGGCCGTTGCCCAGATACACGTAGATCGGAGTGCCCCGGGGAAGCCCCATCTGGCGGCAGAAGAAGCCGAGGCTATAGGTACTACCAGGGGGAAAGTAGAGGGGTTTGTCGGAATAGACGCAGTGCCCATTGCTGTTGCCCGCCTGTTGGAGGAGCTTTATGAACTGTACGTTGGATACAGAGGCGGTTTGGCTCACGACGGCCCGATACGCAGCCACCGCTGCGAGGAGGAAAGCAACGGCGAAGACTGCCCAGACGAGATAATTAAAAAGCGTGTACGCCTGCCCCTTCACCTCAACCACCCATCATACCGGATACCATGGCCATGGACCCCCACGTGGCCGCGGCGAAGAGCACAGTGGATACCACAAGGGCATAGGCGATCTTCTGGTACGCGCCGATGACGTTGGGGCCATCGTGGAGATAGACAGAGAACCATGTGAGTATTACAGCAACCTCCACGTTGTATATCGCCACCACGACCAGGAACACCCATTCAGGAAACGGCGGGCCCTGCTGCTTAGGCAGATTGTTCAGAGCGGAGAAAAACTGGGCCATCTGGCCCATTCCGGAGAGCTGCTCCGTATTCATCTGAGGTATGTTCAGCCCCGCCACGGAGGAGACGATCACCTTTTCAAGGGCAACGGTGATGCCCAGGACGAGGGGGCCCACCAGGAAGGCCATGGTCCCCATCATCATGGCGATCTCGCCGGTCTTGTTCCGTATCTGCTTGACAACCTCCTCCTCGTTCCTCATCTGTTCGGAGAGGGATGCAAGGGCTCGCGCGGCGAGTTCCGTACCCAGCTCCACTGCAGAAACGACGAGGCGCATGGCATCATTCAGCAGGCGCGAGGGCAGGTCACGCATAACCCCGAACTGCGGAGAAAAGACGGCATCGCGAAGGGGCAGCCCAAGGGACTTTACGTTGTAGGCGATTCTCCTGAACACCTCTGCAATGTGGCTCTCGGGCATGTTCTCCGAAACAGCGTCAAGTGCGCTCTCCAAGGGCTTTCCCTCACCCATGCGCGATGCGAGGACGTAAACGGCATCCTTGAACTCCGATTCGATGGTCATAACACGCTTCTGGATGCGCAGCTTGTCCCGCGTAATGGTTATGAGATAGTACGCCGCGGCAAGGGCAAGGGAAATCATAACGCCAAGGATCAATACGTACGGGGTAAGATCGACGCCCTGTGCGTAGAACTGGAGCCGATCCTGGGGCATCGATGCCATACAGGCATCCACGTTGTCGGGTGGACAAACCCCGGCAGAAACTAGGATCTTAGCGAGACTGGGATCAAGGAGCAGGTGCAGGTAATAGGAAACGCCAACTCCAATCACTGCAATGGCGAGCGCGCCTATGATTGCGTTTCTCCTCTTTCTCTCGTAGTCCTTCACGAGTCTATCGGGAATTTGAGGCGGCACGTAGGCGTTGGGCCTCTTGGACAGGATGCTCTTGGCGAAGTACCACGTGAGGAGCGGCAGGCCAACGTCGTAGCTGAGGAACATCACGATGGGGTTACCAAGGAGTCCGCCGGGCGAGAAGGCTGCAGCAACGGGAACGATGATGAACAGGAGGAGCGGGAGGAAGATACCGAGGTAGAAGAGCTGGATGGAGGGCATGTAGAGCGAGGCAGCCATCTGCACCATGCGTTCGCGGACACCGTCCACAGCCTCGCGGAGCGCGCTGTCCAAAAGGAAATAACGCTTCGCGTCGTCGGATTCAAGGAGCGACGTCCTTATACGCATGAAGGCGTGTTTGAACTCGGCGGAGAACCGACCAACGCGGTAGGCGATATGATCAAACCCCTCCTCTGCGGACCGATAGACCCCCAGCTGGAGATCCCAAAGCATCTGCCGGAGTATTCTGGCAAGAAAACCGCGTCCGTGCTCCACCGCAAAGTTTATGGCCTTTTCCAGGTTAGGGACGAGCTTCATGGAGAGGACGATATTCTCTATCACGCGCAGCGACGGCAATAGATCCCTCTGGAAGATGCTGCGGGCAAGGGAAACTGGATAAGAGTAGATGGTAAAGTACGCGCCCACACCGAGGATCACGGGGAAGATGAGGGGGAAGAGGAAGAGGGGATCGCCAAGGGAGTTCATAATGTCGTCCAGGATCGTTCCCGGAGAGGTAAAGTCCACGTAGCCCATTACCTGCCAGAGGATGGGGACGAGCACGAGCCCGAGGACGAACCCGTAAACCGCGTAGAGCTGGGCTGCAGCCATAACCTCCTCTGGGCTAAGATCCCACTCGAGAAAGGCCAGCGCATTCTTCAGTTCATCGGGTACGGAACCATTGTACTTAGTGCGCTTGGCGGCGTCCTTGCACATCTTTATGAAGCCCTCTGCCTTCTTCTGGATCTCCTCGAACTCGTCCTCGGCGGCGCTGGATTCCTTCCTGGCTGCCCGGGCGAAGAGCTCATAGATGCCCCCAAGGTGGAAGCCCCTTGGCTTGGAGCGCGCCTTGGAACCCCTGCCCTTCGCTCCTGACGTACGAGCCACACAAACACCTCACTTGCCCAGGGATGCGTTCTTCGCCTCCCGCTTGGCCAGCACATCCTTTAGCAGGGATTCATTCACCCAGTTCTTCCACTGCTCGAGCACCCAGTCGTAGTCCACGTGGCCGAACTGCTCTATGCTCTCCTCCTTGAACAGCAGGAACTTGTTGTGGGCTGGCACCGTGTACACACCCTCAAGAATCTCTGGAACGCCGTGCTGGCGCTTGAGATCAACGAGGTACTTCTTCGTAAAGGCACGGGCCTTGATCTCCGCCCAGATCTCCTCGTAGCCGATTCCACGCAGCTTCATGATCTTTGAGAAGAGGTCAGACTCCTTGATCTCGTCCTCCATGAGCTGGAGCTCGTCCTTGCTGGCATCGTAGCGCATAAGGTCCAGGAAACCGCCCTCCTCAAGGGGATCGCTCTTCCAGTGCTTGCGGACCTCCGTGATGCTTATGGTTCTCCTATGGCGCTGGAGCGAGCCGGAGAAGCGAATGGGAGCGTTCACAACAACGATATCCGTTGCCTTGAAGGACGTGGTGGGCACACCCAGGTCGTTCACCACGCGATCCCACAGGGCGTAGGCGGAGTCACCG
>Ga0256831_1000657_pt1 | contig 18065 bp, 15 predicted proteins | sample 132544metaG_FD_189087 | JGI IMG/M metagenome (GOLD analysis project Ga0256831, IMG submission 189087) | Hydrothermal vent microbial communities from Lau Basin, Pacific Ocean - 132-544 | ecosystem: Environmental > Aquatic > Marine > Hydrothermal vents | place: Pacific Ocean: Lau Basin | collected...
TGTAAAATTGTTGACCCGACACACCGGGCCGTGAAACTCTAAACTCCAGTAAAAACACAGATATACAGGTAGTATGTTGTGAATCACCCCGGCACACACGACGCAGTAGATCGAAGTTTTTATGACGCCATCATGATATAATCTCCGTCCCGATCCCTTCCGGGGTAAAAATTTCCAGCAGCACGGCATGCTCCCGCCGCCCATCGATGATATGGGTTTTGGTTACACCGCCATCCAGGGCCGCCTGACAACAACGGACCTTGGGGATCATGCCGCCGCCGATAACATCCTGGTCAATCAGGGTCTCTATTTCATCCCGGTGGATGGTGGACAGGAGATCACCCTCGGAATTCTTCACCCCTTCCACATCGGTGAGCAGGATCAGCTTGACGGCTCCGAGCTCGGCGGCAATGGCGCCTGCCACCAGATCAGCGTTGATATTAAACGCCTGCCCGTCCTCACCCACGCCCACCGGCGCAATGACCGGAATAAAATCCTGACTGTCCAGGGTTTGCAGAATATCCGGATTGATCCTGGTCACCTCGCCGACCCGGCCCAGATCAATGAGTTCAGGCGGCCGGTTGGCATCGTCGGATTTACTGTGGATGCGCATCTTCCTCGCCTGGACAAGATCGCCGTCCCGGCCGGACAGGCCAACCGCCTTGCCGCCGCAGTGGTTGATCAGACCGACGATTTCCTTGTTGACCTTGCCCACCAGCACCATTTCGACCACGTCCATGGTTTCGCCGTCGGTCACCCGCATTCCCTGGATATAGCTGGGCGTGATCTGCATCTTTTCCAGGAAACGGTTGATCTGTGGCCCGCCGCCATGGACAATAACCGGATTCAAACCGATGTACTTCATCAAAATGATATCAAGGGCGAAATTCTTCTTGAGCTCTTCATCTACCATGGCATGGCCGCCATACTTGATCACCACGGTTTTTTCATTAAATTCACGGATATATGGCAGCGACTCTATCAGGACCTTGGCCTTGGCTATGCTTTTTTCCATACCATCTCCACATCAAATGATCACAAGGGGCCGGTTTTTCCGACACGGGTAGAAACAAGCTATATTACCCGTCCCGCAAACGGCTGTAAACAGTTGTATTGCAGGATTACGCAGAGGAAAACCGCACCGGAACCTCTTTACTTTTATTCGATGACCTTGTACAATTGCCTTTGCAAAAAACAAACCGGATACATATCCTCCCTGCTTTTTTTAGAAAAACATACATATAATAGGTTATGAAAACACTAACGATAAAAAATATTCCACTGCTCATTTTACCGGCGATCCTTCTGTTGCTTTCGGTCGCCGCCTTTGGAGCCGACAAGGCATCGGCGCCCATCCACATCGAAGCGGACCGGATGATCTCCCAGGAACAGAAAAATTCGGTCATATTTCTCGGCAACGTTGATGCCAGCCAGGGTAACCTGACCATTCGTTGCCAGGAGATGACCGTCTACTACACCCAGGACAAGGGCAAAAAAAAGGGCCGGAACAGTTCCAGCGAGGTCAAGAAACTCATCTGCAGAAAAAATGTGGAAATCACCCAGGGTGACTGGCTCGGCACCGGCAATCGCATGGATTATTTTGCCAGGGACCGCAAGGTAATCCTCAGCGGCAATGCCAAGGCATGGCAGGGTCCCAACATGGTATCGGGCAAGACAATCACCTACTATCTCGATGAAAAGCGCTCCATTGTCGAGCAGGACAGGAAAAAATCCGGTCGGGTCACGGCGGTCATTCATCCGGAATCGGACACAAAAAAATGACCGCTGACTGCTCTCTGCTTGAAACCAGAAACCTGGTCAAGGAGTACCGCAACCGGCGGGTGGTGGACCAGGTCAACCTGCAGGTTACCGCAGCCTCGGTTGTCGGCCTGCTGGGCCCCAACGGCGCCGGTAAGACCACAACCTTTTACTCCATGGTCGGCTTTATCCGGCCGACGGACGGTTCTATATTGCTGGACGGTGAGGATATTACCGCCCTGCCCATCCACAAAAGGGCCTCACGCGGCATTACCTACCTGGCCCAGGAGCCATCGGTATTCAAGAAACTGACCGTGGTTGAAAATGTCCGCATCGTCCTGGAACCTTTGGGACTGCCGAAAAATGAAATCAACAACCGCATTGAGGAGTTGATGGATGAGCTCAAAATAGGCTACCTGGCGGACAACAAAGGGCATGCCCTGTCCGGCGGAGAACGGCGGCGGGTGGAGATCATGCGCGCCCTGGCCACCCGGCCCAGATTTATCCTGCTCGATGAACCCTTTGCCGGGGTTGATCCACTGTCGGTGGCTGACCTGCAGCAGATCATCCGTAGTTTGAAAGAGAAAAACTTAGGGGTCCTGATTTCCGACCACAATGTTCGCGAAACACTCCAGGTCTGTGACTTTGCCTATATCATGAATGACGGACGAATCCTGACCAGCGGCGCTGCCGTTGATATTACCGAAAGCTCCCTGGCCCGAAAGATGTATCTTGGTGAAAATTTCAGCATGTAAGGCGATCAGTTTTGATCATCGGAACCACAGGTAACAGCACAAAAAATGCTTGATCTTCGCCAAAACCTCAAACTTGCCCAAAAGCTGGTCATGACGCCGCAGCTGCGGCAGGCCATCAAGCTTTTGCAGCTTAACCGCCTGGAGCTCACCGATGCCCTGCAGGCTGAAATTGAGCAGAATCCCATGCTGGAAGAGGTGGTGCCCACCCGGGAAGAAAAAACCAATCCGGATGAACTGGGTGCCGCCGAACACAGGGAAAGGGTGGAAGAACCCGTTACCAGCCAGGTAGAGGGCGAAGACCCGGCCAAGGTGGCGGAGGTCAACTGGGATGACTATGCCAACACCTTTGACACCGATTTTTCTTTTGCCCGGGAAACTCCCCCGGCCGATGCCCCTTCCCAGTTCGATTTTATTTCCAAGGCACCGGGGCTTGATTCTTTCCTGCTCTGGCAGCTGACCCATATGGACCTTGACGAACTGGACACCAGATTAACCCATTTTATCGTCGGCAATCTCGACGGTCATGGTTTCCTGGAGGCAGACGTAGAAGATATTGCCGCCTATGGCAACTGTTCGGAAGAAGAGGCCAAAGGCGCCATTCGCCTTGTCCAGAGTCTTGATCCACCCGGAATCGCCGGCCGCGATATCCGGGAATCACTGCTTTTACAACTTGAGCGCAAGGGACTGGAAGAGACTCTTGCTTACTCGATTATCGATACCCACCTCAACCTGCTGCAGACAAAAAATTATGCCCAGATTGCCCGGGAAACCGGTTCCTCGGTCCGGCTGGTCAAGGAAGCGGTCAAGATCATCGAGCAGCTCCAGCCCTACCCGGGGAACGAATACAGCAACGAACAGACAAACTATGTAATTCCCGACGTCTATGTATATAAAGTTGACGATGATTTTGTCATCCAGCTCAACGACGACGGTCTGCCCAAACTCCAGATCTCGGAAGAGTACAAGGCCCTGCTCAAGCAGAAAAACTCCATGTCCAGCGAATCAAAGAGTTATCTGCGTGAATCAAAACGCAATGCCGAATGGTTCATCAAGTCCATCCACCAGCGGCAACGGACTATTTACAAGGTCATGGAGAGTTTGCTCAAATTTCAACGGGACTTCTTTGAACGGGGTCCGGGCTACCTCAAGCCCCTCATCCTGCGTGATGTCGCCGATGATATCGGCATGCACGAATCAACGGTCAGTCGGGTCACCTCCCATAAGTATGCCCATACCCCCCAGGGTATCTATGAGTTGAAATATTTTTTCTCAACAGCCGTGGCCACCACCGATGGTGACGTTGTTGCCGCCGAGGCCATCAAGACTAAAATCCGCCGTTATATTGCCGCTGAAGACCCGACCAAACCACTCAGCGACAATAAAATCTCGCAAATGCTGGCCGAAGAAAAGATCAAGGTCGCCAGGCGCACCGTAGCCAAGTACAGGGACCAGATGAAAATTCTGCCGGTCAAACATCGGCGTCAGGCAAGGACTTAGAACAACATGCTTACACTCGGCCACCAATGCATCATCCTGGAGATGCAATCAACCGGCAAGGACGAGGCCCTGCGGGAACTTGCCTCTGCCGTACAGACCTGCTGCGGGGACGTTGATCCAGACATGCTGGTGAATGTCCTGCAGGAAAGGGAACAGGTGGGCTCCACCGGCGTTGGTAACGGGGTTGCCATACCCCATGCCAAGGTACCCGGCCTGGACCGTCCGGTTCTCTGCTTTGGGCGCTCAAGCACAGGTATCAGTTTTGAGGCCATTGACAACAGACCGGTCCATCTCTTTGTGCAGATCCTCTCACCCACGGGCAAGGCCGATGAATATCTCCGCTCCCTGGCCCGGGTCAGCCAGCTGCTGAAAAATGAGGCCAATCGCAGGCTCCTGATGCAGGCCACGGACAAACAGCAGATCCTCGATCTTTTCAACAGCGATCAGCTGTGACATTTCTCCCCCCCCAAAAAAAACCGGCCCGCCGAAACATTTCGGCGGGCCGGATAACAGGCAGGATAGCAAAAAAGAATCAACTGCGTATCATTTCAGCTATCTGAAAGGCCATTTCCAGGGATTGCTCCGCATTGAGACGCGGATCACAGGTGGTCAGATAATTCTCTCCAAGCTGGGCATCGGCCAGTTGCCGGGCCCCGCCGGTGCATTCGGTAACATTGTCGCCGGTCAACTCAAAATGAACGCCGCCTGGTATGGTCCCCTCGGACCAGTGCAATTCAAAAAAGCATCGCAATTCCGATAAAATATCATCAAAGCTCCTGGTCTTATGCCCACTTTTTGCCTTGCGGATATTGGCATGCATGGGGTCGCAGCTCCACAACACATTCAACCCCTCTTTTTTCACCGCCCGAACAAGCGGCGGCAGGTATTTTTCAATATCACGGGCCCCAAACCGGGCAATCAGGGTCATTCGGCCCGGTTCGTTGGTGGGATTCAATCGCTCGATAATGGCCAGGATATCATCAATATCATGCTTGGGCCCCACCTTCATGCCGATGGGATTAAGAACTCCCCGCAGAAACTCGACATGGGCGCCGTCGATCTGGCGGGTACGGTCACCAATCCACAGCATATGGCCGGAACAGTCATACCAACCGCCCCGGGTTGAATCCTCACGGGTCAACGCCTCCTCGTAACCAAGGAACAGGGCCTCGTGGGAGGTATAAAACTGCGCCTGTTTAAGCTGGGGTGTGTCAGTGTCTATACCAATGGTTTCCATGAAGGCCAGGGCCTGACTGATCTGCTTGGCCAGTCGTTCATAGGATCTGCCCATGGGCGACTGCTTGACAAATTCCTGGTTCCAGGCCTGGACCCGGTGCAGGGCGCCGAATCCCCCTTTGGTAAAGGCCCGCAACAGGTTCAAGGTAGCAGCTGACATATTATATCCCTGCAGCAGGCGGGCCGGATCAGGAGTTCGCGCTTCCAGGGTCGGCTCAATAGAATTGGCCATGTCTCCCCGGTAACTCGGCAGCTCGACTCCGTTTACTATTTCAGTGTCGGAAGAACGCGGTTTGGCATACTGACCGGCTATGCGGCCAACCTTGACCACCGGCTTGCCGCCGGCATAGGTCAGGGTAACCGCCATCTGCAAAAGGACCTTCAAGGTCTCCCGGATATTGGGCGCCGTACAACGGGCAAATTCCTCGGAACAGTCTCCGCCCTGCAAAAGAAAGGCCTCCCCGCGTGACGCCTGGGCCAGCTGCTCCTTCAGGTCCCTGATTTCACCGGCAAACACCAGCGGCGGCAGGGTGGCGATGGTCGCTAAAATTTCCTCCAGCCTTTCCTTGTCCGGCCAGTTCGGCTGCTGTAAAACAGGACGGCTCCGCCAACTTGTTTTTGTCCACGTACTTGTTTCAGTCATGATATTCTACATCCTTAATAAAACCAACATGGCCAACGCCACTTTCCCGACGACAGCCACAAGCAACGAATACGAGCATTGCCCGCAACCCAAAGCAAACGACACATTCGCGGCCAAAGCCGCTCCTACAGACTTGGGTTACGGATAAAACCTGCCTTTGCTGAGGAGACAACCTTGTTTTACGAACAATAAATTACGAAAAATTACGGAAGGTTGCAACTGTCACCCCGACAGCAAATTTCAAGATCAAAGGTGTTTAACACCCTGAGAGCTTTTTCCCGTTGTCCGGGATCGTCATAGGCCTCGAACCGGGCCTCTTGCAATAATTTTTCCGCCTGCCGCCGGTCGGGAATGGCCTCCATGCCTCTGGCCAGCACCTTGCCCCGGGCTGTTTCCAGCAGTTCCGCATCCCGGCCATTGGTAATCACCCCATAGGGAATGCGATAGTCGGGATCAAGGACCCGGGCTGCGGCAATAACAGACTTCTCCCTGGTGACCAGGGAGCCCGGACCGTATCGAAGAATAAACAGGCGCCTTCCCTCTATGCGCACGGTCAGGTCGATAATGGACCGGACAAAAATATGATTAAAGGTCGTTTCAATGCACAGGCGCGGCTCAAGCTCATTTCTGGCATACCCTTTTTCTTCAACCAGCATTCTGGCCAGCCATTGCCGGGTCCGTTCATCATCGGTATCAGGCAGCTCTTCACCGGTCAGGTAATCCTGCAGGACACCATAGACAATATGGTGTCCCGAGACAGTCCGCTTGACCATAAATTCCGTCCGGATTATGACCCGTTACAGCTCAAGCCAGGACTCGGAAAAAACGGTCTGGCCGGACAGGGCCTTGTAGGTCTTGTAATGCTCAAGCGCCGCTCCCTCTAGCGAGGCGGGATCAGGTTCGTTGCCGTCCATCATGCCATGGACCAGGTCAACCAACTCCTGGCGTTCACCCCTGCAAATGGCCATCAGCTCCTTATCATACGAGTTGACGATGGCGGTGGAAATGCCGTATTTCATCAACATGATAAGATAGGTGCGATCCAGATACTTGCGCAGATGATCGGCAACGCCGTTGGAAACGTTTGACAGACCAACCGTGGAACCGGAACCGGGGGCGATATCACCAAGCATCATCATAAACTCAAGGCCAGAGGCGATCTGGTCGGCGCCAAGGGTAATGGGCGTGCCGATGGGATCAAAGAGGATCTTTTCATTGGGTATCCCAGCCTCGTTCAGGGCCATCATCAGATCAACCGCCATGGCGGCGCGCTCGTTGGAATCACGCGGCATCCCGTCCGGACCCCAGAGCAGGGCAATAACATCGCAACCCGCTTCAGCGGCAACGGGAATCAGGGCCTCCATGCGTTCCGGCTGGGCGGAAATGGAGTTCATAATTGCCTGGCTCTTATTGGCGACCACCTTGAATCCGGCGGCCATGGCATCGGTGTTGGTGGAATCCAGACACAGGGGAGTGTCCACCGCTGCCTGCACGGTCTCAACAACCCAGGGCATGAGTTCGGTGCCGTCCTTGCGGGCTGGTCCAATGTTCAAATCAAGATATGCAGCTCCAGCGGCCGTCTCTTCCTTGGCCATCTCCTGGATCGGTCCCGGATTTCGTTCCTTCATGGCGTTACCACTGCGGGTTCCCATGATATTTATACTCTCGGCGATAGCCTTAACCGTTAATGCCATTGTACTCTCCTTGTCTGTAATCTTCTTACGATATACCCTTCAAGCGGCCCGCCCGCATAACCGGCAACGAAAAAGCCCCTGAAAACCAACCTAATATCGAAAAAAATGGTTGATTCCATCAGTCCAGACCCATTTTTTTCTTCTACCGAAGCTGATAATTTATCGTATTTTAGGGCAGTTGTCAAACTACAATTTCCGACATCCCATTATCCCAACAGGGGTTTGCGATCAAGGAACCTTTGGGCGCATTCTTTGATCATCTTTTCATCCTCAAGGGCGACGTCCAACAGTCTGGTTACTGCAAACATACGACCCAGTTCATAGACGATTCGTAACAGTTCTTCACTGCCCTCGGCCTTGATTCTGGCCTTGAGGAAATCATTTTTCACCGTTACATCAAACCCGAGCGGCTTTAAGATTTCGGCAATAAGCAAAACCCGCAGCCGTCTTCTCCTGGTATCGGCAGCACCTCCCTTAAAAGAAAGGGTAATGTAATTGTTATAGGGGTCTTCGGCTATATAACAATCCAGGGTCACATAATGATACCCCATGCTCAAACTTAAGTTGAGGTATTCCGGGGTAACAACAGCATAACTTTTGGCATCTTCGGGTTTGGTTTCAAAGGCGGTTGTTCTGGTCATCGCTGACAACAGGTCCTTGGCTCCCATCTGCTGTGTGGGGCCGCTCCAGGTAACATCCGATGCGGTCATGCCTTTCCAAAGTTCACGAAAGGGCCGGGCATTAACCTGCTCGGGCTTGATATTTCTATCCCGACCACCCTGGACCGTTGTATCGAAGAGATCAAAAACAAACAGTTTAAAGGGCAGTTCTGTACTGATTCGGTAGACATTTTTTATTGTATTGAGATTGCCTTTCTGCTTGAGAAGAAAAATTTCATTGAGGGCAGTCTCATGGGAAAAGCGAAGAATATCGTGCCAGGTCGTACAGGCGCTGGCCCGAAAATCACTTACCCGCGGATCGGTCAGATGCAGCGGAAAAATGTATTCCGCCATTCTCGAGAGCAGCCAGTGAGACTCGGTTTGCGAGACATCCACAGACGGGTCCTTGACCACTGTGTCGTCAGCCTCCAGCAGTTCGGTTACCTTACCCTCATAGATGGTGCCTTCCGTGGCATCGACGGTAATCACCTGCCCGTTTTTCAAGGTGGAAAAAATTTCCGGTATTTTCACCAGACAGGGCACATTGAGTTCCCGGACCACGGAAGACATGTGGTCGGTCCTGTTGCCCTTTTCAACAACCACTGCCGAAGCCTTGGTCAGGGCGCCGATAAAACGGGGCGAAGAATTTTTCAACACCATGATGCCACCCTCGGGAAAGGTAAAAATTTCATGAATATCCGTGACCTTGCAAACCTCACCCGCACCTACACCGCCGGCAACCGCACGACAATTTTTGGCAATGACCGGAGCGGTCACCGGCGCCTTCAACTGCCGCCGATCGGTATGATCCAGAACATGCAGCGGTCTGGTCTGGACAACAATCAGCTTGCCGTTCTCATCAAAACACCATTCAATGTCCTGGGGCGCCTTGAAATGTTTTTCTATCTTAAGTCCGGTTTCACCAAGAATCTGCAACTGCTCGTGGGTCAGACAGGGCCGCTGGCACTCATCTTCACAGGTCATGTCATGCTGCACCCCTCCTTCCGCAAGTGATATCAAACACATTTCCTTCTGGGCGATTTCTTCCTTGACCAGCGGAAAACCAGGCTCCCTCTTGAGGACAAACATGTCCGCGGAAGTCACCCCCTCCACCAGCAGCTGCCCCAGGCCCCAGATAGCAGAGACGACAAGTTCTCCTGAATCCGGTCGCATGGGCTCAACCGTATAAAGAACGCCCGAGGTCATGGGCCGCACCATCTCGATGATACCGACACTCATGTTGACATCATCGGACCGGATATCCTTCATTCGCTGGTAGAGCATGTTGCGGGCATTGTACTTGCTGGCAACCACCTCCTTGTATTTATCCAGCAACTCATCGGTTGGTACATTGAGGATGGAGGAAAACTGACCGGCAAAGGAATTTTCCAGGTCCTCGCCAATAGCGCTGCTGCGAACGGCCCAGTACATCTCGCGACCATTTTTTTCCTCCATTTCCTTGCTTATCGTTTGAACGGCATCCTCAATTTCAGGTGGAATAACCGCCTCCGTGATGATCGACTTGATCTCCTTTTCAGCCTGCAAGAGTTGTTGACTGTTTCCTATATCGAGATTTGTCAAAACCCGGGCAATCTGCCGGGGAAGATCATTGTATTCGGCAAAATGGGTATAGGCACAGGCCGTAAGGGCAAAGCCATCTGGCACGTTTATATTAAAATGATTGCGCAGTTCGCCAAGGTTGGCCATCTTGCTCCCCACCTTGTCGATATGACCGCTGTGGATATCATCCATGCGAATAACTACCGGTGTATAGACGGGTATTTTGCTACCGGTCAGTATCGTCCTGATTTCACGCTCGATTGTATCATACACATCATTCAAGGCTGGATACTGCCCGCCTGACAAGCGTTCCAGATTGTCAACAACGCTGAAAACGCTTTTGGACAGATTTTTCACCATATTTTTCAGGTAGGGAATACTGATAAGACGGTTCTCAAGAAGATTCTTTTCCAGCTCCGTCATCAATTCAAGGGCATGGGAATTTTCCGCCAATATGGTTAAAAATGCCTCATATTTTTCACGAATAAGCTGTTCGGCATTGGTTTCCTTTGCCTTTTTGGCATCGTGCAGGGACTTCCATAATCTGATCATTGTCTGCTCTCCTACACCAGCATCCGTTCTTCAACGGCTTGTTTGACACTGGCCAGCAATTTCTTGATGTCAACCGGTTTGGAAAAATAGGAAAAGAGCTCTCCTTTGACATCTTCTATAAAGTGTTCTTCCATATGAGTAATCATTATGACCTGGGTCTGGGGCGAAATCCGCTTGACAAGCTGCAGGATTTCCTTGCCCGTCATTCCCTCCATCATCATGTCGGTGATAACCACGTCAAACTGGCTGGCCTCAAGCCGCTGCTTGGCGACATGGGGATTGGTGAAGGCCTCCACCTCATATCCAGATTTTTCCAGATAGACTTTTACCATCTTGCACACGGCCAGGTCATCATCGAGTACCAGGATGCGGGGTTTTCGCCGCATCAGCTCCTCTTCTTTCTGGCGCATGATATCAATCAAACGGCCTTCTTCCTTTCTGGTTGGCAGATAGAAGTAAATCCCCATACCAACCATGACAACACCAAGGACAAGAATACTGACGTCCAGGATGGTCCACCAGCCAAGGCTGAAATAACGGGTCAGGGCGCTGCCCAATGCGACCAGGGCCACGCCGGTCCTGATAAAGGCGAGATGGGTGCGGGCCTTGGCCAGGGTGGTCCGCTGCTGGGCCATGGAGGTACGTTTTTCCGCCAGAAAAGAACGATTTCTTGCCAGCAGCGTCCGGATTCGGGCAAGACCGCTTCGTTTTTCGGCCAGCTCGGTCCTGACTTGGGAACGGCGAGTGCGCTTTTCGCCAAGCAGATTCCGCTCCTCAGCCATGATATTACGTTCTTCAGCCAGAAGAGTCCGTTCAATGGCATACTTGGTACCGAGCAGCGACAGGGCATTTTTCAGTGATTCTTCTTCGAGAATGGCCTGCATAATCTCGTCAAGATCACGCTTGAGCTCTTCGGAGTAGGCCTTGCGGGCAGGAAAAATCTCCTCAAGAAAATCCGTTCGTTTTCCTGCCAGCCGCCGGTTTTTTATCGCCAGTTCAACGGGCTGAAAAACGGCCTTTCTCTCTTCGCTCAGATGACCGCTATGGACTTCGCTCTGCTCCATTCTTTATTGTTCCTTCACAACTCTCGATATAATTCTTATCCAAAAATAAGGTTACGCGTGTTATTGCACATGCTGCAGGAGCGGATTTACCCGCGAACAGCCCACCCAATCACCAGGATAACCATGAAAATTTCGCGCCTGAAGCCGCTCCTACAGACTTGGGTTGCTGGCAAAAAAACCCGCCTTAGGCTCCATCGCACGAGAATCTCTCGTCTCTATATTGTCCTTGACCGCCAACCAATACCAGCAGGACACAATCTTTTATATTTACCACTCACTGGAAAACCGTGCGATAAAAAAAATACCACAATCCATGAAGGTTATTCCGCGAAACATCATTAAAAGGCCCTGTTTTTCGATACTACGATGTGACCTTGCCAAGGGCAAGGTATTGAGGAAAAATATCAGAATATCGAATGAGAGGTTGCGACTCGTATATTCAATGACGCTTTACCGGGACACATGAGATACAGGCAGCAGTTGTTCCGCCCTGTAGGCTTCAACTTCTGGTTGGGATGACAGGGTGTTAACGCAAAATAAGCAAAGAAGAAGTTGTGTTCTCAAGCAGTTTATCCACCATGGATCGGGAAAACAGTTTTTTCAGAAGAGATTCCCTTCCCCCCATCCACAGGGCTACAATCCCTTCCCGCGAGGAAGCGGTCACATAGTCCTGCACCTCTTCACGATTCATCAGTTTGATCCAGGCACCGATACCCAGTTCATTATAATACTTGAGTAGCTCGACCATCTGTTTTTCGATCTTGTCTTTTTTTCCTTTTTTCTCCTTCACGCCGACGATCTTCAGACCGGCATCGTGCAAGGTCACCAACTGGTTCACCAGTTCCAACGAGTCCTGGCTGACAACAGACTGGTCAAGGATGGAAATAATCTGCTTGGCCTTGCCCACCTTCTTGATAACAAGGACTGAACATGGAGCGTCCCTGGCCACTCGCAAAGGCACATTCATCTCGCCGTCCCATTCACAACCGAATTTCCGGCTGCAGCCAAGAATTATCAAATCACTTTCCACTTCCGCCGCCAGAGCAAGGGCTTCCCTGGCAACACTTCCGGTCCGTATGTGGAGGGAAAACTCTTTCATTCCCCTGGAAGTCAACAGCCATTTACCCGGTCCTGTTTCCCGCCAGGATCGATCGGTAAATTCAGCATAGGGCAAATCTTCGGGAGGAAAAAATCCATACAGATCCTGCTGGTATTTCAACAACCCATTAACCAGGGATTTTGCCGGTTTTTTATTATTTTCCTGCACGCCTAAAAATATGATATCGGCAAAGGTATTTTTGGCAAGCCGGGCAACATCCTTGATGATTCTGCGACTGTAATTTCCTGTATCCAGCATAACCAGTATTTTCATTTCATCCCCCTCGCTCGCTTTCTTCCGGCCCTGGTCAATGAACCAGCAACACGGAAGAGAGAGAATTGGCCAACGTGGCCATACGCATACTCTTTCTACTCGGCAGGGTCGAAGCTACCAGGGCATAATCCTTCAGATAATCGCCAACCTGTTCAGGTGTTCCGGAAAGTACAACCACATTATCTGCCCTTTTCCCCATTCGGGAAAGCAATGTTTCCGCCTCAACAAGATTCCTGCCACCCTCTTCCCGGTCCAGAGTTACCAACTGCTTATTCTCTTTAAATTTAAAATAAACGATATCAAAACCAAAACTCGAGCCCCCCAGTATTTCCATGCTCTTTTCAACCAATTCCCCGGAATCTACACTGTCGGCACAGAGCAGGGCGCATTTCTTGCTGATGGAAAGGTTTTTTACCATCAGTACAGGGCATGGCGCCTGGGAGTAGAGCGGCGAGCTGATAACCTGGTAGAACTGTTCCGGATCAGCGGTAGTTAAATATCCTTCAATATATAACTGATATGAACCACTTCGCAGTTCATACATAACTTCCTCGGTCCGGTTACCAACAAATATTTTGGGTCGACCAGCCAGAGGACAGTCAATATTTTCGGTGCGCAGCATCCGGTCAACCACCCTTTTCCCATTTGCGCCGACTCCATCCTCCCAGGCCCTCTGAATCCATCCTGAGCCGACCTGTTCCTTTTCATCGGGTTGCTCCACATGGATGATGAAAAGAGAAAGAGGTATAAATTTATTCAGATACGCCGTAAAACGCAGGGCAATACTTGCAGCCAGATTTTCATCAACATATAACAGGGTTTTCAACATGGACATCACCTTAACACGGAGGATCTTCGTTGGTCACAACAGACAATCAAGCCTTCCCATCTTTCTTTTTCTTTGCCTCCGCCCTGGCGATAACTTCGACTATTTCCCCGAGTTTAAATGGTTTTGCCAAAAAATCGAACACTCCCTTATTGAAAGATTCCCGGGCAGTCGCCATGGTGGCAAAGCCGGTGATAACAATCACCTCGGTATCCGGATACTTTTCTTTCACCAGGGTAAGGAACTGCATACCATCCATCCCCTCCATCTTCAGATCGGTGACCACAATATCAAAGGCCCGCTCTTCAATTCGCTCCAAGGCCTCTTTACTGCTGGTGAAAGATTCAACCTCATAGCCTTTTTTTTCCAGTGACGGCTTCAACCGCTTGCCGACAATGGGTTCATCATCCAGGATCATGATACTGGTCTGCTTATTCGCCATGCTCTTGCTCCATGATGGTTCGTATCTTGTTGAAAAAAATGTCTATGGTCTCTTCACTGACCATCTCGACATCAAGCTGCCGGGTAAAGCCGACAAGTACGCCAAGAAGAAAAAGACGTTTCATCATCCGCTTCCGGTTTGTTCTTTTCAATCTGGCGATGACAATATCACCATACAGCTCACAAAGAAAATCATAATGGGAAAGTATTTTTGCCAGCAACCGGGTCCTCCTGGACCGCCTGATTGTTTCGGTGACGCCACCGGAAAACCTGAAATAAATATGATTATCTAAAATATTATCGGAGACAAAGGCATCAATGACCGTAAAATGATAACCGAGCCGAAAGTTGATATTGGTGTACTCGGCCGAGACAACGGCCAGATTGCGTCCCACATCTTCCGGCGAGGTGGAACGCACCGAAGTGGTTCTGGTCAGGCTGGACATGAAGCTGGAGAAATCGACTCCGGCCGGGGCCATATCCCAGATGCCGGGATAGGACATGCCATCGAGAATTGCCCGCATGGGCACCGAGGTTATCTGTTCGGGCCGGACACCATTGGGATGGGAGCCTTCGATACCCCCGCCGACATCGATCAGGATAAGGTCCAGCGGGAAATCCCAGAGTAGTTTACCCGCCTGGGTATCACGATGATGGGCGTGGTAGAAGTTGAGATCAATAATGGTTTCCACCGCCTTTTCATGGACAAAACGGGTCAGATCATGATAGGTGCGGCATCCCTCCGGGGTAAAATTTTCAGCAGTCGGATCGGTCAGGTTAAGAGGTTCGATCTTCTTCAGAACTCTCCTCAGCAATCGATATTCATACATCTCTTCAATGGGTTCTTCCTGGATCGCATAGTATTGCAACTCCTGGACGGCTCCCTTGTAAACGGTCAAACATTCCGTATCAAGCGTGATTTCCTCACCATCGGCAATTACTTTGGTTGCGTTCTCTGTCTTGAACAGGGCCGGCACCCGGAATTCCCTGGCCACGGTGGCCAGGTGGCCGGTAGTGGAACCGACATCGGTTATAAAACCCACCGCCTTGTGGATAACCCGGGCAAGTTGAGGGGTGGCATGACAGGCAACAAGAATGCCTCCCATGGGAAAATCATTCAGGTCCCGCTCCTCGGAAAAGACCCAGGCCGGTCCAATGGCAATGCCCTCCATGGCGGCAATACCCCGCCCCCTGATGAGAACCGGATACTTTTCCTCCAGGTCATGCAAGTCACAGGCACGGGGCGCTCGTGTCTGTTGCAGACGCAGCTGCCTGGACTGGAGAACAACCACCCGGTCCTGTGGATCAATGGCAAATTCTATATCCTGGGGCCGCTTGAAATATTTTTCCAACCGCATGCCGATCTCGGCAAGTTCCCGGAGCTGCTCCGTGGTCAGGCTCGACTCCCGGCGCTGGTCTTCATGCACACCGTCTATACCGGTTCCACCACAACCTCGCTGTACCATGGTTTTGGTTTTATGGACAATCTGTACCTCCCGGACTTCATAGGGAGGGCTGCGATCAAGAACAAAATGGTCGGTCGGCACTTCTCCGGCAACAATGGGTTCCCCCAGTCCCCAGGCCGAGTTGACAATCATGGTTTCGTTTTCCGGCCGTACTGGATCATAGGTGTAGAGAACGCCGCTGGCTTTGGCCGGAATCATGAGTTGACAGGCGACCGCCATCATGATCTCATGGGGCCTGAAGTCCATCATCAGACGATATTCCATGGCTTCCGGACTGTAGAGGCTGGCCAGGACCTCCTTATAGGCCTGGGGGATTTCTTGTAACGGAATATTAAGCCGACTTAAGTACTGGCCGGCAAAGGAAGAAATCTCGTCCTCGCCAAGGGCACTGGACCGGACGGCAAAACAGGGAGTGATATCCTTATGTCGTCTGCTGAGGACTTCGGCGGCGGCCAGTATCTCCATCTCCAGTTTTGCAGGCACCTTTGCCTCTTTTATGGCCCGCTGAATACGGCGGGAGGCCTCGTCAACCGGGATCTCGCTCTGGTGCCAGCTCCGGCGGATGGATAAGATCTTGTCCCGAATATTATTTTCATCGAGAAAGAGGTTAAAACCCTCCGTGGTGATGGCAAAACCATCGGGTATCCGGTGATCGAGCAGGTTACCTATTTCGGCGATATGGGCATTTTTTCCTCCCACCGAATCGGTTAACGCTCTTGAAATCATTGAATAGGGAAGGATGTAATCCTTTACCTGTCCAAGGACTCTTCCCTGCAACAGTGTTTCTATGTCCTCTTCAATCTTATGAAAGCTGATATAGAGGGCCGCATATTTCTGTTCGGTCAGATGGTTGATGGTGACTATGAGCTGTCGGACCAGATCCGCCAGTTGCCGGCAGGTTTGCTGGATATACTGCTCACCAAAGATATAATCCCCGCTGAGCTTGTCATTGGCATCGGCGATAAGATCAAGGATCTGGTTATTCAGTTCAAGGCTCTTTTTAAATTCGGCGAAAAGAATCTTGAACGGGATTGTTTCCTTTTTCTTGCCACTGAAAAGCCGACGGATCCGGTCAATTACGCTCATAGTCTTTTATTTCACAATTATGATATATCAATGGGCGCCGCCCCCCCCTTTGAACAAGACCCCGATAAGCAGGCCGGTGGCAACGGCAATGGCAACGGCCATGATACCGAAAAGAAGTGAATGTTCATAGGCAAGGGAGGCGATGATTTTGGGCAGCCCGGAAAGCTCAATGGTGATCTCTTCACTGGCCCGGCCAACGGGTTTGCCGCCTTTGACGGTAATTGCTTCGACCAGGTATTTACCGGCATTCATTTTGGGCGGAATATTCAAGGTCACCGCAAACGACTTCCTGCCATCCTTGATCGGGCCATATTCGACAGCTCCGTTATACACCCCGTATACCCCGGCTTTTTCCATAAGCTTTACATATTCACCAAAGACAAATTTCTTGTCTGCAGATTCCGGTTTGATGTCAATATCCTTGACCAGGGCCTTATACCCGATTCCCAGCATGGCGACATCCCTGGCCAGGGCACCGGCGTCGCCTTCGAGCTGGGCAAGCAGAAGGTCCTTGCCGACTTTCTCCGGCGTGTAGACCATGTAGACCGCCGGTGTATTTTCAAGTTCGACATCGGTCTTGTTCATCCATAACAGACCAGCCACCTTGCCTTTGACCTTCAAGGCAACATCTTTCTTTGCCCCGATAACATGGAGCAAAACATCCGCATTCGCCGGCAGAGTCCCGGATGCCTTAAGTGTCGTGCCATTATAAAAGGTTGTAATCTGCAGGATGGAACGGGCAAGCCGAAGCGTGGGATCACTGTCTGCGGCCAGCACCGATCCGCACCAAATGCAAGCGGACAGCAGACACAGGATAATTCCGTATATTTTCCGATTCATTGTATTATTCTCCTCTTTATCTCTATCAGTGTCCACCCTTGAGCGCAACCATAATGGAAGGCGTCATCAACAATCCCGCCATCATCTTCACACAGACCAGCAGGACCAGACTTGCCAGCATGATCTTCAACTGGTCGGCATTGAGCCGCTTGGAGACAGCCGTTCCGACCTGGGCGCCGATGGTGGAACCGAGAAGAAGAAGGACAGCCAGGACAAAATCAACCGTATGGTTGGACCAGGCCTGCATAATGGTAACGTTGACACAGGTAAAAAGGATTTGAAACAAACTGGTACCGACCACAACATGCATGGGCATACGAAGGAGATAGACCATGACCGGCACCATGATAAAACCGCCGCCCACACCCATGATAGCGGCTAAAACGCCGACCAGGATGCCAAAGGAAAGCGGCAGAAGCATGGAAATCTCACAGCCGGATTTTTCAAATTTGTACTGGAACGGCAGGTTCTGAACAAAAGATTTTTTCTCTTCCCCCTCTTTTGTTTTGGTTTTTTTCTTCTCTATTGGCAATCCGTTATCATGCCGCATTCCCTGAAGGCTCTCCCAGAACATATAGCCACCTACCCCGCCCAGCATGATGACATAGGTGATGGC
>Ga0256831_1000658_pt1 | contig 18016 bp, 18 predicted proteins | sample 132544metaG_FD_189087 | JGI IMG/M metagenome (GOLD analysis project Ga0256831, IMG submission 189087) | Hydrothermal vent microbial communities from Lau Basin, Pacific Ocean - 132-544 | ecosystem: Environmental > Aquatic > Marine > Hydrothermal vents | place: Pacific Ocean: Lau Basin | collected...
GGGCAGACCGGGGAACACGGGGTATGATCTGCGTTCGCGGGCAGAGGTGAGCATATAGTACTCGTAGAGGAAGTCTGAAAGCCCCTCCAACGTATACCCCATGAGCCGGTTGTAACGAATGGATCGCTTCTTCCGGAGCCCCTCTATGATCTCGGGGTCAATATCGCCATCCTTGAGGAATCCTCTTGACTCAAGGGTAGAGAGAAGGTCCCAGAGAAGGTCAGGACGCTCCGTGAGCTTGTCCAAGGGATACCTGCGTACGATCCGCTCGTACTCCAGAACACGCTCGATGTTGGGGATTCTGCGGACCTCTGCCTCGATCTCCGGGCCCCTTTCCTCCACCGCCCGCCGCACAAGGGCAGAAAGCAACACTTCGGTGGCCGTTCTGTCCCCAAGGATGCCGGGCTGAGCAGGCTTCTCCTCCAACTCCCCCTCCAGATCAAGCTCGGTACGTGGGGGCTGAGCCCCAAGGGAGCGCATGGCATCGCGGAAAACGAGAATGGCAGTTCCGCCATAGGGCTCAAGCTGCGCCAGGTACTCTCCGCCGTAGGGCAAATATTCCAAGAGCCAGAGGCCGACACCCGTGCGCATTATGCGCTCTGCGGCACGGTTGGCAATGTACGCAGCACGAGCGCGCTCATACGTGTTCTTCCGAAGCTCGTAGGTATATCGGAGGGTACGCAACTCGGGTAAAATTTCTGCAATCTCCTCGCGATCCATTTCCGCCATCTTCTGGTTCAAAATCTCCGCAAGCTTGCCGATAGCGAAGCGAGGGTGGTTAAAGTGGAACGCAAGCATTTCCTCACGCAATTGGAGAAGCGTTTTGGCTCGGCGAACAGCGTCATTAATGGAATCAGGCGGATTGCCCACCAAATCGTCTAAATACCTCGTAACGTATTGGAGAAGCTCTGTGGCAGAGCGGAACTCAGGAAGTGCCATGGGTGTAGTGTGGGAGGGGGATTTTATAAAGGGAGCCGTGCGGAAAAATAATGCACGCATCACGGCAGGAACGCCTTTGCCTCGAGCTTGGCGGGCGTGTACTCCTTGGTAATGTAGCGGAAATACTTGGAAGACGTCGCCTCGAGCTCCATCTTGAAGCCTTCCTTTTCCATGAGGTCGAACTCGCGGATCCATTCCTTGTGCTTGAACCAGGGATACCTGCGCATCTCCTTGAGGCGTTTCCTGTCCTGGTCGTTGAGCTTGATCTTTACCTCCTTGCCGAACTTGAACTCGTGGTAGTCGCTAATGGTTAGTCCCATGAAGCGGGCATCTGGCGTGGCAAGGGTGGGCGATAGATAGGAGAGGTTGATGGAACCCTGCTTGTAGACCGAGTATATGTACCATCCCCATGGATCCGCGTCGGTCATCACGTAGACGGGTAGTTTAAACTCGTAGTGGAGTCTGTGAACGAGCCTGCGCGTGGGGCGGTCTGGCTGTCCGCTACCGGTAACGATGATACAGTTATACTTGTCCCAGAAGCGATCCTCATGGAAGCGCGTCCAAACAGCGTCCTTCTCTACCACGAGCACGAAGTCCGCATCTACACGCTTTATCTGAACCCTCTCGGGCTCCGTGATGGGAGGAATCGCCCAGCCACCCATACCCACGTTTGTACCGTCTGTCTCCACAACACGCGGGCGCCCACCATCCGGATCGGGCACGATCTCCTCTATCTCTATGGGCCCCGCAAGCTTGCCCTTTCCGCCCTTGGAGAACACGTGGAGCTGCTCCCTGACGAATCCCAGCATGGTCTCAAGGTCCTCAATTGCCTTGTCCGACTCGCGCTGATCGTCCACGGTATTCTCCTTCGTTCCCGGAATCGTATGCTTTATCCTGTAGTACACGTCACGGAGCGAGGTCGTAATGCCCTCCTCAACGAGGTCCTTGATGGCGGAGGCGACGAGCGCCGTCTGAAGGAACTTCTTGGCGTGACCCACGTTCAGGAACTCTCTGCGGGCCATGCGGTCGCCAAGCTGTATCAATCCCTGCTCCTCGTCAAAGTATACGTTCGAGAAGGACCTCACGGGAAGTTCCATGTAAACCCTACGTTCCTTCTCAGCGTTCTCAATGATTTTACGAGCCCACTCCTTGAGCTTCTGAAGAACAGCCTGATCCGTCTTCCTTAGCTTTGAGTAGAAGTCCTCCATTACTCAGCCCCCGCTCCAATCTTCTCCTCAAGCTCCTTAAGCCTCCTGTAACGATCCTCCAGGGCAGACTTCAAGATCTGATGGATCCTCTGTTCATCCTCGTCGAGTATACGCGCCAGAGCAGTGGAAAGTTCCGGTAAGTAGTGCTCCAGGATGCGCTTCTTTGCAAGGAGCTCCCGCATCTGGGATACCTTTAAAGTATACTCGCGGATCTTACGCCCCGCTTCCATAAGGGCCGCACGGATCTCGTTGTACACCTCTGGAATATCCGCAATGGCCTGCTTGCCCGCTGAAACGTACGGAATGTGTGTAGAAACGACGTTAACGAAGATGACTACGTTGGCGTCCTGCAGGGAAGAAATACCGTAGCGCTTCCAGCCCACAGAATTTACGGCCTGCGTAATAGCACAGGCTCCCTGCTCAAAGAGGAGGGGCGATCTGTTGGCGTAGCGCATGAGCTCAAATCCCTTGACGTCGCCATCCATGGCTACGCCCACTTCCACGAGGAAGGGAATACCGCCGGAATACACCTTGGGCTTGCGCGTAACGGCAGCCACGTACCGGGGCTTCAGGTTCTCGCGGAGCGAGGTCTTGATCTGCTCGGCGCCAATAGACACGAGAACGTCCGTTGAAGGGGATCGGAACTTCATCTGCTTCAGTGCGTTAACGATACGCTCCGCCTCTGCCCACTGAAGATCAGCAGGGTTCTTCTCAAGAAGATCCCTGCCAACGAGCTTCTCCAGCTCCTGAATGGACTTTGTACCAACGGCCTCGAGCTCCGTACGGAGCATGGAGGAGACCTTGCGCGCCTTGGTAACGTAGTGTGCCAGCGTCATGAGGTCGTCCACGGTAATTCCAAGGGGGTGGGGCTTACCCACCTTGTCCATGCGCACAACTTCGAAGGAAGTGCGGTACCAAACTGTTTTCTTCCCGTCGGGTTCTACAAGGGTGATCTGGGCGTGGGGGTTGGCGAGCGCGGTCCTGCGCACGTACTCATAGGCGGAGTATTTCGACCGATTGTATAGAACCTCGCGCATCTCCGCAGTTACCTCTGTACCCCTCCAGTTGCCGGGATAGCTGCGCTGGTTCTTCACAATGGGCTCGTTGCGCTTTACGTCGATCATAACGTCCATTTCGTAGATGGTACCGTCACCCCGGCTCGTTTTCACGTGCACGGGCTTTCCCGTAGTCATCTGGGCAAACATGGTAACGCCCGCGGCACCGATCCCCTGCTGGCCACGGGTGGGGATCATGCGGTGGAACTTTGTGCCAGCGAGCAGCTTTCCAAAAACACGGGGAACTATGTCCGGGGGAATGCCGGGGCCGTTATCGCGCACCTTAAGCACGTAGTGATCGCCAGATATGTTCGTTATTTCGATGTAAAGCTCCGGCAGAATCCCAGCCTCTTCACACGCATCCAGGGAGTTCGAAACGTACTCGTGAACCGCCGTGGTAAGGGATCGTATCCTGCTCGAGAACCCGAGCATCTGCTTGTTCTTCTTGAAGAACTCCGCCACGGAATGCTCCTTGAACTCGGCGAACATGTCCTTTTTTGCCATGCAGAGACCTCCAAGGAACCCCTGCAGGATAAGGAAGCATCAAAGATCTTAAAAAGGATCGGGAACCGTAAAAATTACGGCATTTCTATCCCAAGATCCATGAGGAGCTTTCTTACCCTGCGCTTGCGGCGGTTTGCTTCCAGTTCCTGGAATACAACATTATGAGGGCTCCCATCGCCTACAAGGCGTTCAATAGCGTGCTTCGCAAGGTCTATGCCCTCCTCATCGCCTATAATGGAAACGGTGTTGCCCTTAACGCGAATGCTCGTATCGGTGAGCGCTTCGAGCTTCCTGCGGGCAGAACCCTCCCTCCCAATGATCCTGGCACGCTGCCGGCGCAGAGCGGAGCGGGATCGCCCAACCAAGTCCCGGAGATCGATCACCTCGAGATACTGGTCATCGGAGAAAAGGCGCATGGCGGTCCTATCGTCAAAGCCCCGTCCAATTGCACGGATCACGTTAATGGCGTTGTAAAAGTTCTCGAGGAGCGTTTCCTTCTTCCCAACAATCTCAACCTCGCCCGTTTCGGAGTCTACGCGAATTTCGACGTCCGCTGCGCGCTCAATCTTCTTCCTCGTACGTCCCTTCTTCCCAATGACTGCTCCGATCCTGTCCCTGGGCACACGCACCACTTGGCGCATCTGGAACTCCACATCGCCTACGTCTGCGCCTATGCGCTCATCCTGCTCCCTGTTCACATCTTCTTCCATTGCGCTCCCCTCTCCTTGAGTATGGAGACAAGCTCATTAAAGCTGTATTCCCTGCCGAGGCTGGCAAGAATACCCCGGAGGCGATCCATATCCCTCCGGAAGAACTCCACGGAAAGCGGATGGTCCCAGGGGACAGATTGGCCCATATCTATGATCACAGGGCCCCTGTCGGAAACGAGAATGTTGTACTCGGAAAGATCGGCGTGGACAAGACCTGCCCCGAAGTAGAGGCGCCCAGCCGAGTCGAGCAAGCTCTCAGCAAAGCCCTCCGGATCCTCAAGTTCCGCGGATCGGAGAAGGGGGGCAGGAGCACCATCCTTTGTGATGAGTTCCATTACAAGGACGTTTCCGCGCACGGCAAAGGGCACCGGGACGGATACACCGTGCCGATATGCAGTATCGAGGTTTTTGAACTCCTTGCGGGTCCAGAGATCGACGAGATGCCTGCGATCCCTGCGAAGGCGACCGAACCGCGGATCCCCCTCAATGTACTTCCGCAGGTGGCGAAACTCCGAGGTCTCCACGCGGTAGAGCTTGACCGCAAGGGGGTTGCCCCGGGGATCCATCGCCTCGAAGACGTTTGCCTCCTTTCCCGTGGAGATTACGCGGAGCAGCCGTCCAATAACGCGGCGCTCCATGAGTTTGTAAATATTCCTCAGGGTAAGGACGTCGAAAACTTCATTGCGAACCTTGCGCATTTCCGCGTCGCGTTCGCCGTTTTCCCAGCGGGCAATGAGTTCTTCAACGCGGCGCGGGTCGTACATCAGAAGATCATCCCCAGATAGGGCTCAAGGTTCTTCAGATAACCTTCCTTCTTGAGCTTCTCCACCTCAACGGGGGAATACTTGTACAGCACGTCGCACTTGTCCTTCTCCCACTCCCAGAGCTTCACTAGGATAACGTCGCCTACGCGTATCCACATCCTGCGCCTGAAACGACCTGGAATGCGGGCGAGGCGTTCCTTGCCGTCGTCGCAGATCACCTTCAGGTGAGGGCCGCCCACCTTCATGTCCACTACGGCAAACATCTCTTCCTCTTCGCGCTTGGGCAGCCGAATACGCGAAACGTCAATCTCCTGGGGCTGCTCCTGTACCTTTTTCTTGGGCATATGAAAAACCTGGTGCAAACCGTTTAAATGCCCAAACGGTAGATGTTCAGGTGAGGGACACCCTGGAACCGCTTCACGAAACGCCAATCAGCAATACCTAGCTCGACCGCCACGGAAATGGCCCGCTCCCCGACGAGTGCTATGATGTCCGCCTCTGTGAGTAGCCTGCGCAGCTCATCTCCGTCAATGAGGCGCTCTCCATAATATTCCCGGGTGACGCGAAGCACAGCTTGGCCCTCGCGGTACGTCCTGCCCAGATGCTCCTCGTCGCACGCGGAAAGAAGAAGGGTAGACTGGTGACGCACGGTGCGCGCCCAGAACACGGTATCACAGCTCCGGAATGGGCGAAACTGCACCGCACGCCTCGCACTTCAGCATCCTGACGCCACGCATCTCAATAAAGTGCGTATCCGGCTTTCCACAAACGGGGCACAGCACGAAGGTCTTTACGTACTGCTCCACCTTGCGCTGAACCGTGGCGGGACCAAAGCGGCCCTTAAGGCGGATGGCGCTGCCCTCTATGGCGCCCGTGGTACCCAGTTCCTTCGTCATAAACTTGAAGAAGTGGTTCATATCGCGCCTGAGCTGCTGGCAGATCTGTGCGGCGTTCTTAATGAGTGTTGACTTACCGTGAATTTCAACAATGGCATGGGGCATCTCAAAACGGGCTGGCGCCTTTGCTTGCTCAGGAAGCAGCTCGTACAGCCTGTTGAGCAGGAATTCATACTCGAGCTCCTTGGGCAGAGTTACCATTCATCTCCCTCCAGATCTATTGTTTCGACGGTCTCGAGCTCCTCATCCTCTGATTCGGGGGCTGTTGCAGGGGCTTCCAACCGGGGAGCCGTGGAAACGGGTGGAAGCTCCGCCTGCGCCGGTGGTGAAAGGGTGAAACGAAGGGCGTCGAGACGCCTCACCAACTCTTCAATGGGATCCACCATCTTTAAAGCCTCACCGGCCACGGAGACCTCGCCATCGCGCTCCCTCAGTCGCCCCACAACAAAAACAGTGTCACCAACCTCCACGGACTCAGCGCGGGGCGGATACGGCGGGAAGAAGACAACGGCTATTGTTCCAGTAAAGTCGTCGAGAACGAGGCGCAGGTAGTTTTCCCCCACGATTTTATGGACGACAACACCCCACACACCCACGCGCTTCACAGATACGCCGTTGGGTAGCCGAAAATACTGCACGCCATCCCGCGTATGGGGGGTAACATCCTGTAGAAGACGAAGGGGAACGCGATAGGCAACATTACGCATGAAAGAATATGAACCACGATGCATAAAAAGGAGAAATCCCTATTCCCTGCATGAAGATAAACGGTGCCAGAGCTCGGATCGTTCTGAACGCAAAGGCTGCACCCACCATCGAGGTGGAGCTTAACGTATCGGGTCATTGGGCAAGGGCTTCGGTTCCTGCGGGTACCTCCGCGGGGAAACACGAGGTTAAGCCGTGGCCCCCTGCGGACAACATAGATCTGGCCGTGTCCAAGGCGAAGCGCATCCTGGAGAACGAAGTCTTCCCGGAAATCCTTCAAGGGGACTGGGAGCCCAGAGAAGTGGACGAATTCCTTGAGCAGCTGGATGGCACGCCGGACTTCAGGAAAATAGGGGGCAACACGGCGCTCGCCGTCTCCATAGCGGCCATGAAGGCCTTCTCATGGGACGCTGGGATACCGTGGTACCAGGCGGTGGCAAACGCCTACGGGTTTAAATCCGGCCCAGTAAAGCCATTGGAGAACTTCATCGGCGGAGGCGCCCACGGCGGGCACACGGACATACAGGAGTTTCTCGTCGCGGTAAAGGGCACAAACATGGCAGAAATGGTCCACACGCTTTCCTGGGCGTACCGACAGACTAAGGAACTCCTAAAGAGGGCGGATCCACACTTCGTGGGGGCCCTGACCCTGGAGAGTGCCTTTGTCACGGAGCTCGGGACGGAGGACATACTAAACATACTCTCAGCGATACGTACGGGCCTGGAGGAGCTGGGATACGAGGTAGTGCTCGGTGTGGACGTGGCGGCGGCGGAGCTATGGGACGGAAAAAGGTACGTCTGGAAATCGGAAGGCGTGGAGCGTACAACGGAGGAACAGCTGCAGTACATACGGGAGCTCGCCACGGAGCACAAGCTGGGCTACATTGAGGATCCCTTCCACGACGACGACTTTGAGAGCTTCAAGCGGCTTCAGGCGAGCGTGGACGCCGTTGTGGTGGGGGACGACCTATTCGTGACGGACGAGCACAGGCTGCAGGAGGGGATCGGCGGCGCACTCATCAAGTACAACCAGAGGGGAACGCTCCTCAGGACGGTCAGAACGGTGAAGCGTGCGAGGGAACTCGGCATGACCGTAACGGTGTCACACCGCTCCGGAGAAACGGACGACCCGTTCTTGGCCCACTTTGCCGTGGGCGTTGGGGCGGACTTCGCAAAGATCGGCGCTGCGGGCATAAGAACCGTGAAGCTCAATGAGCTGATAAGGATAAGCGAGGAGCTGGAGAGGTAATTACCTGAGCTCCTCACCACCCTGCCTTCTTTTCTTCCTGTAGCGCTGCCAGAGGTGCAAGGCGGACAGCGCGCGCATGGCGTCCTCAGGGGCATCGTAGGCTGGAATTCCAGCCTCATTGAGGAGTTCTACTGCGCGCGCGCTCTTTTCCCCACCGACCATAGCCACAACAAGGGGTTTCTTGCCCTTATACTCGCGCTTTATCGCCTCTGCCAGCTCCTCGGGGTCACATACAGCAGTTTCACAGTATAGAAGTGCTATGGAGTCCACGGTATCCTTATCCTCTGCCATGCGGAGCGCTTGGACGTACTGCTCGACTGTGGCACCCCCCGTGATGTCAATGGGGTTCTTGTAGGAGCCGAAGGGAGGCATCACGGCCTTGAAGTCCTTCAGATCCTCGCCAGAGTAAAGGTTGATGCCCTCTGCCTCAGCAGCATCCGTTGCGAGGACGCCTATACCACCGCCGTTGGTTATGATGACCGTACGATCTCCCTTGGGCATGGGGAGATCGGCAAGGGCACGGGCAACCACGAAGGCGTCCCTGTAGTTTCTGGCACGGATAACGCCGATCTGCTTGAAAACCCCGTCGTAAACGAGGTCGCTACCGGCAAGGGATCCCGTGTGCGAAGAGGCAGCCATCGCGCCGCGCTTGCTACGGCCCGCCTTGATCACAACAACGGGCTTCGGGCAGGAACGGACCGCATCCATGAAGGCGCGGCCGTTGTGAACGCCCTCCATGTAGATAACAATGACGTCCGTATTGGGATCCTCCGCGAAGAAGCGAATAAGATCCTCATCCGATATGTCCGCCTTGTTACCCACGGAAACGACCGCCGAAAGTCCGAGACCAGCGGTCTGCGTCCAGCCCATGAGCGCAATGCCCAAAGCCCCAGACTGGGAGATTAGCGCTATGTTGCCCCGGCGAACCTTGGAGGGGCCAAAGGTAGCGTTCAGATTTGCAGGGAGGTACGCGATGCCGAATATGTTCGGGCCGAGGACACGCATGCCGTAGCGCTGGGCGATCTCCACAATCCTTTGCTCCAACAGGATGTTGCCCACCTCCTTGAAACCAGAGGAGATAATGGCCACCGCCTTGACACCCTTCTGACCGCACTCCTCCAGCACGTCGGGGACGATCTGTGCAGGAACTGCAATCACGGCAAGATCAACGGGGCCGGGAACCTCGGTAATTCTGCGATAGACCTTCAGCCCAAGGATTTCACCGCCCTTTGGGTTCACGGGGTAGACCTTACCCTGATAACCGCCGCTGAGGATATTGTTAAGGATCTTGTAGCCGATCTTCTCGGGGTTGTGGGACGCTCCGATCACAGCAACGCTCCGCGGACGGAAGAGAAACTCAAGCTCTGCCATGGTGGTAATTGGGGGGTTACCCGTTAAAAGGGAGCTGGAACAGGGATGCAAGGAAGCACCACATCATTTATACACTACCAAGCCCAAGTAGTAACGATGTTCGTTCTAGTGCGGGATAGGAGGACCGGGGAGCACAGGATACACTACGCGCCCCACGAGCGTACGGTGGTCCTTGACGACGGCACCATCGTCTACAGGGAGGGAAACGTGGTCATCGCGCAGACGGATCGCGACAAGTTCACCATCGAGGCGCCCGGGAGCCTGAACTTCGTGGACAGGGAGATAAAATTCATCCCCTTCAACGCAGTTATCGGTGGAACGGACAACGCGATAGAACTCCTTGAGGAGATAGAACGCGCCGCCTTCAGGGAAGAAATGCCCGAGAACCAAAGGAAGCTCCTGAGGCTCTATGGCGCGCTCATAGGTCTTGAAATTGCAAGAACGGTACCCAAGACAATCCAAGAAACGGTCCTTCTGACAACATCGAGGCTTTCGGGCATCCCCCTGCAGAAACTGGTTTCCGAGACGGACGAAATACGGGAGAAAATAGCAAGGGAGCTCGAAGAGATGCTCCACAAGCAGCCGGAGCTTGCAGAAGCTATCCTTTCCGCCCACTGAAAGCCCGGTTGAGTAGCTCGGACGCTAATTTTTCCACGTAGTCCGCGTTGGGGTAGAGGCGCCTTATGAGGTACTTCGTCATGTGGGGCAGCATCTCCGGCGGCCCCTGGACGTAGGCAACCATGGGGGTGAGACGCAGTACCGGCGCACCCTGCTGGATCTGGAGCGTGGGGTACTTGGTGGACACAAGGGTGCACGCAGTGGGTGTGAGCACATTTGCATCCTCGTTCCCCTCCACGGGCCGGTTGACCTCATAGACGGTCTGCCAGCAGTTACCCTCCTGGATCACCTGAAAGTACACGGCCTTCCGGGCGAATATGAAAACCTGGAGGGCGTAGAGCGCTGAATACACCGCGGGCTGGGGATCGGAAAAGGGGTAGACGATACGGACGACCACCGCGTTGCTGTCCGCCACGGCAACGTACCACGCAGGGTCGTCGTAGAACTTGAACTCCTTGGGCTGCGAAGCGCTGAAGTAGTGCAAGTATGCGAGAACCGAAACGGCGAAGATGAAGACAATTGCGATGACGTACCGCTCATTGACACGTAGGTCCATCGATTAGCTCTGGAACGGGAATCGCTTTAAACGGGCATCAAAATTCGACAACAAGAAACAGAAAGAGAAAGGAAGGGATTCAACCCCTTCACTGGACGTTCTGCTCCAGGAACTGGATGAACTCCTGGGCAGCCTTCCTGGTGTCGGCGGCGGTCCAACCGGCAACCAGGATGACGTCGCTGCCGTTGAGGGAGTACTTGTTCACGATCTCCTTGTCCTTCTCGAGCTCACTCTTGATCTCTGGGTACTGCTTCACGAGCTCGGCAGCCACGGCGTTGGCGTTCCAACCGCCAACCACGATGAGGTTGCCGCTGGGCACGCTCTTGTCGTCAACCACGAACCCGATGGGGTTCAGGTTGCCGACCTTCTCGTAGTACTCACCGCTGGGCACAGTGGCACCGCAGGAGATCTTCACGACGTTGACGTCGTACTCACCGATCTTGACGGTCTGACCGGCCTTGGCGGTGATCACGTTGCTGCCCATGCTGACGCTCTCTGGGACACCCACGAAGATCTGGGCCTTCTCAGGAGCGATGGGCACAACGATCTTGGCCTTGTCAGCGCCCTCGATCTCCACATAGGTGCCGTCGTTGAGCCACCAGTTCTCGGGGTAGGAGTTGTCAGACTCGTAGTCGAGCTTCTGGCCTGCAGCGTCAATCTGGTAGTCCCTGAAGTCGAGCTCGACGTCCTTCTGGTCGAAGGGCACGGTGATGGCTGCGCCGCTGATCTCGGTCACAGTCCAGTATGTGGGCACACCAGAGTCGGCGTTCACGTCGCCAACGATCTTGTAGGGCGTGTCCTCAGAGACGATAGCTACGCCGTTGCCGGCGAAGGAGACCTTGATGTCCTTGAAGTCAGAGACTGCATCGTTGTCAGCGTTGTTGTCGGCACTGACACCAGTGGCGTCGAACTGCACGTAGACGTTGTACTCGATGCCGGTCTGTGGGTCAGTCACGGGCACCACTACACTGAAGTCAGCAGCACCCGTGGCGCCCTCGTCACCCTCGACGATGTGGACAGGTTGGGGCACAGACGAATACTCATAGGTACCGTCGTTGCCAAGGTCAAACTTCACGGTAATGGTCGCGTCTGCGTAGTAGGTCGCACCATCGTTGTAGTCGTTGAAGTCGCCAACCTCAACAACGACCTTGGCGTCCTTGCCATCGATGAGGCCATAGACGGTACCAGAGCCCTTGTTGGCACCATCCGTGATCGCGGCGTCAGTGATCTCCTTGTAGATCAGGGACTGGTGTGTCGCACCGTCCTTGTCGATGAAGCTGATGTACTTGCCGTCAAAGGTCACAGTCTTGGTGGGCTTGCTCTCGAAGCCAAGGAAGGTCACACCGTAGCCAGCGGTGCCGATGTACTTGAAGGTCTCACCAACGCCGATGCCGGTGTCGAAGGTCAGGTAGTCATCGTTCTCGTCGCCGGCGTAGTAGACCTTAAACACGATGTCGTTCTGGTCGTCGGTGTTCCACTCGATGTACCAGCCCTTGTAGTTGTCAAGCTCCTTGGCATCTCCCTTGTGCAGGACGAGCTTGTCAGCCCTGAGCTCGAGCTTTGCGAACTTCTCGGTGGTACCGGCGAAGACCGTGTCCACCTTGATGCTGTCCTCAAGGGTACCGTCGAAGTCCGTGTACTCACCAGCCTTCACGACGTCAGAGGCAACCACGTTGCCCTGGGAGTCGATAAGCTGCAGGTATGCGGTTTGGTTGTCGGGGTCGATGTCTACAACCTTGATCTTGTAGCCCTCAAACTCAACCTCGCTACCCACTGGAACGACCTTGGTCTCCTGGTAGGACACCAATGTCATGGTGTTTGCGTTCAGGTCGACGTTCGTAACCTCGTACTTGATGCCGAGGAGGTCCACGTAGAAGTTCTTAAGCTGGTAGGACTCGTCATCCTTGAGCTCGTCGCCAAAGACACCAGAGATCACGTACTCATAGGCCATGTCGCCAGTGTATGTCTTGAGGCGGATTGCAGCCTTGTCAGTGTCGCTAACCTGGGCCTCAACTGCGTCGAGGCCAACGATGAGCTGCTCAGAGTACTTGCCAGAACCGTCCTTCCACTCGCCAGCAGCAGAGTCGTAGTACTTGAAGGACAGGTCCTTGTTGTCGGCGAGGGTAGGCACCTTAACGCTCGTGTAGGTACCGTTGAAGTCCAGGTTGCCTGCAGCAAGGTCCACAGACCTAGCGTCCGTATAGCCCTGACCACCAACAACGACCTGGCCAGGCACGGCGAGCTGGACCTCGCCATCAGAACCGCCGCAAGAAGCCTCTGCCTTCTTGTAGGCGAGCTGCGCAATGGCTGCAGCTATGTTCGCAGCAGCGACAACGTCGCTACCGATGGCGTTGTAGCCCACAACAATGTGGGAATCGAGGTACCAAGTCCTGTCTGTTGGAAGTGCATCCGTGTGCACCATGGCGGCTGCGAAGGGTGCGGCAACAACAGCAGCAGCCACACCGAGGGCCGCCAGCTTTCCAACCTTTATGCTCTTCATCTTGCATCACCTTGGGTTTTCCCCTATCATAGTAGGGGCTAAACCCCTCGATCACTAAGAGTGATTTGCTGTTTAAATAGCTTACCTTAACAGGCCAACACGCAAAAGGAATACGGGAAGGGGAATTTGTCCCTCGGAAGAAGGCACTCCGACAATCGCCGTGGATATGCAAGAATTTTTCACAAAAAACACCCGGGAAATGGAGAAGCAAAAAAGAAGGTTACGCGCCGCCAGCGCGAGCCTGCTTCTTGAGGCGGCGCGTTATGCGACCTGCAAGAACGTTTCTCACATATTTGGAAGGACGAACACCGAGCGCATCGAGAACACGCTTGTTGTGTTCAAAATCGGGCTTGAAGAGGTCACCATACTTCTCGAGCAGCTCGTCAACCTTCCTCCTGAGTCGCTTTGAGAGTGCCTTACCCATGAATCACACCCCTTTGAGCTCCGTATGCCCATCTGGATACTCCACAACGACTACGAAGGGCAAAACGTGGGCCTCAAACTCCAGACGCGCCAGATCAAAGGGATCCGAAACGCTTGCAGGCGGATCCACTAGGGGCGGCGCGCCGTAGGCGAGCTGAAGCGCACGTGCAGAAAGTACTCTAGCCCTTTCAAACCGTGTGAGCATATGGGAACATTGGCGTACAAACTACTATAAAGCTTGGGCCTGCGGTGGCGCAGGCGAAGGCCCAGTAGCAGAGACCTCCGCCCCACATCACCGAGAACCCTTGTGGTCAAAAGAAGTTGTGACACCCCCTCAGCGAGCTCGTGCAACGCCATAAGATAGTTGTGGGCACTCTGAGCGGCAATGCTGGTAGAATACTCCATACTCTTGGGCAGAATGGAGTAGTAACGGGCGGCAGCGCGGAGTATCCACAGTATCTGCTGAAGAAACGGGCTCTCCCGCGGTGGACGATAGTGGAGTTCTGTTGGCGTCCACTCATCCTCCAGACCGAAGAGAAGCGCCTCTCCGTAAAGCAATTCACTCCCGGCGTACGTACCCCTGGAGGCGGGAAGCGGAGTATCACCACGTCCGTAATCGGCGTCCGGTGCCACCCGCAGGTGGGAAAGGGTTGAAAAAACATCGCGAAGACTCCACTCCAAAGAAGTGCTCCTACGGGCAGCGCGTCCAAGGGAAACATGTACACGAGCAAGGTACGCAGCGTTCTCGAGAAATACAACTGCCGGATTTGTATAGTAACGCTCCCTTAGAATTGAACGCATGGCATTCTCTGGTGTTTGAGCGGGGGGCAGCCCTACGGGGACGTAGCCTCCCAGCTCGTGCCCATACGTAATGCCTCTCTTTAGGAGGAACTGGCGGGTAGGCGGAATGAGCAGTACGGAATCCGTTATCCGTGACGCCTTGCGATACACCTTGAAGAGCTCCTCGAGGGGAGCGAAGACCTCTACGGCATGGGGATGCAGGAGGAAGGGCAAATCTAGGTCCAAAATGGAAAAGATGGGGGGCGGAAGGAGTATGGACGGCGTAAAGGGATACTCCCGCACCTCGCCCTTCGTGCCGAGGAGCAGGATCCTGCCGTCTGCATACTCCACTTCGGCGACGATCACACAAAGTGGAGGGGCTGCCAGTATTTAAAACATTGGAAAGGGGTCTTTTCCGATAATCCGATGGCTTTTATATTATTGGAAACGACGATTATCAACATGAGGGCGTACGTACTCCTGCGCCTCCGCGGGGGCAACGAGAGGGCTGCAGTGGAATTCCTGCGCAGCGTACCCTACGTGAAAATGGCAGACGTCGTCTACGGCGAGTACGACGTGGCGTTCGTCGCGGAGGTTCAAAGCACAAGGGAACTAACTGATCTCGTTCACGGGGACCTAAGGAGGCGCTTCGATATTGAACGGAGTTCTACCTTGATTGCGGTGGAGGATTCATAGATCCTCCACCACATCCTCAACGTCCCTTAGTTGCTGCTCAAAATCCTTGGCCATTTCAACGATGTTCTTCTCAAACTTGGACTTCTGGGACCGCCTACGGCGCACCTTTATGAAGACGGGGAACTCCACCGCCTCCCCCACGATGAGCGCCTCACCGGGTCGGAGAGTTGTGATCATATCCGCGCTCCTCTTATCGATGCCCTCGGAGGACTCCTCCACGTGCTTAAGGTCGTAGGGGTTCGTTATGCGGAGGATTATATGTGTATTACACTGGGAGAGCGCCGTGGAAGACAGCTTAACGGGGCGCTGCGAAATGAGGCAGAGTCCCAGACCAAACTTGCGGCCTTCCCTCGCAATGGTCTCTATAATAGGCCTCGCGGGCACGTCGCCGCGTGACGTATCCGATGGCACAAAGTTGTGCGCCTCCTCAACGATCAGCAGGGTGGGCGGTATTGCGTTCCTGCGGCGCAGGTCAAAGAGCCGCCTGGCGAAGTAGGAAACGACGATCTGGCGCACCGTGGAATCCACAGTCTTGGAGAGATCGAAGACCACAAGCCTTCCCGGACGAACCACCCGCGTTATGGGGGGAGATTCCACTGCGGAGAAGAGCCCAGTGGACTCAAGGTTCCTCAGCCAAGAGATAAGGGCCCCACGGGTACCCTGATGCGTGATATCGCGCTCCGCCCGTTCAATAATGTCCTTCAGGTCGTAGGGACCAGCACCCGCCTCCATATCCTTCCTAAGGCTTGCAATAACCTTTTCCAACTCTCTACGCTGGGCGCCACTCATCTGGGGCAGTAGGAAGTTAAAATCGCCCGCCGTCAACTCGGGAACGGGAATCTTCACGTTGCGCACATCCACAACCGTTGTCCTGTCCGAATAATCCTCGTAATCGCCGCCTGTCACGGGCTCCCCGAAGCCCACGTACTCCCCGTGGACGTCGAAAACCACAACAGCTATTCTACCCTGCTCGGGCCTGCGGTCCAGGAGCTCCTCAATGATGACGCTCGTCGTGTAGGACTTTCCCGCGCCGGACATGGCAAGGATTGCAAAGTGCTTCTGAACGAGGCGAGAAAGATCCAAAACAACCGGAACGTCGTGAAACTGCAGGGTACCCAAGCGAAGGCCTTCGTCCGCAAATCCGAGGGCATCCTTCAGGTGCTCTGGCGGCGGAGAGTACACCGTGGCTCCGGGAGAGGGGGGCAACGTGGGTCGTAGCTTCGACCCATCGGGGGCATAAACGATCATGGGCCTCGCAACGCCAACAAGGAACTCCCACTCACGCACGGGGAAATTTTCCTCCATGCTTGAGCGCAATTCATACTCCCTAACGATTTCGGGCTGGCCAAAGTAGCGGTTGGTCTTTATGACGTCCTCAACAAGTGCGAGCATCCTTCCCTGGGGTGAATCGATCTCCACGTACTGTCCCTGATGAACAACGCCGTCAGTGACCACGAAATCCACGCGACGCGGCGAGGGACTTTCCTCGGTCGAGATCACAACTCCGATTTTAACAGGCTCCATTGCCACCACCTAAAAGGGTTTGTTGGCTCCGCGCATGCGGAAAAAGTTATACATCGCCCCCAGTCTACGGTCCAGGAGCTCCTTGTAGTATGAGAGACTCTGTTTGACAAGGCGGGCGCGGATATCTGCTTCAAGGAGGAAGGGGGGAATTGTGTACATCCGGTTAACCTGCGAGAGGGGTAGGAGCACCTCTGCAATGCGTTCGCCAAGCCGCGGATCCTCAGAGTAAAACTCAACGCGGAAGGGCCTGTCAAGGTCAGATGCCTTCAGGAAAAACACCCACACGTGCGCTGCCAGATCCGTTCCCAGATCCTTCAGCGTTGCCTGATCCTCCGGCTTATCGGCGTAGGGAATCGGGCGGGTCATCTCACCAACTTCCATGGCGTAGTGAAGCCAAGAAGCGTCACGATACGGAGGAGCGCCAAGATAAGTGGAGAGGCGGCTCCCCTTGGAGTCCTTGACAACGCCCGCGAGCACTACACCGCGCTCTTTGGCTGTGGCGAAGAGCTGCCTGTAAAGGTCTATAACCCGCCGGTAGAGGCGCTTAAGCTCTGAATCCCCACCCCTCGGCTTATCCACCAGCTGCGGCAGTATAGAACCATCCAGGAAGAGCATGTCAAGATCCGTATTCCGCAGAAAATCTACAGCCGTACCGATCTCCACGAGCAAGCGCGTCAAGGAGCGTAACGGGCCAACGTTTTCCTCTTCAAGGGGCATGTCGTAGGGGAAAAAGCGCGGAGGCGGGGATGGGGAAGGATAGTAGTCCACGGAAGCGAGATGGCCAGCACCATACGTGTACCGCACGCCCACGGCGCGAACCGCTATGAGCTCAAAGCCCATATACTCGTAGGCTAGAAGGCCGCCGTCCACAGCACCAAAACGACCTGAAGGAACCACGGGATTTATTTTTAGGAAGAAATCAGGGTTCTGTCGGCGAAGTGCAAGTGCTTCCTCCCTCCGCTGGGTTTCGCGAGAAAGGATGCGCTGGGCTATACGCTCGACCTCTTCGATCACGAAGTAAACGGGGAGTGTGAGTATTTAATATTGCGCAGGGGTGCTTTCCGGTAAAGCAAGTAAAGCCCTTTGCACAACTTCCATTCGTGGACATGCCAAAACCCATAGAAGGAGAACCAGCCGCCGTGCTCGGAAGGACGCTCTTCATAGCAGATCTACACATTGGCATAGAACGGGAGTACTGGCGAGCTGGAGTGCGGGCCAGCGGACTATCAAAGCTAACAGAAAGGGCGGTAGAACTGGTGCTGGAAAAGGTAAAACCCAAGAGAATCGTGGTGGTAGGAGACCTGAAGCACAACATCCCCGATTTCACGAGGAGGGAAGCGCTGGAAGTCCAAGGGGTTGCCGAGCTCATGGCGAGCCAGGGGGAGCTTCTTATCGTAAAGGGGAACCACGACGGAGACATAGAGAAAATTATACCATGGGCCACGGTGTTACCAGCGCAGGGTGCCGTGGTCGACAAGATACTGGCAATCCACGGTCACGCAAGGCCGGGGGAGATAG
>Ga0256831_1000659_pt1 | contig 18015 bp, 23 predicted proteins | sample 132544metaG_FD_189087 | JGI IMG/M metagenome (GOLD analysis project Ga0256831, IMG submission 189087) | Hydrothermal vent microbial communities from Lau Basin, Pacific Ocean - 132-544 | ecosystem: Environmental > Aquatic > Marine > Hydrothermal vents | place: Pacific Ocean: Lau Basin | collected...
CACTAGGAGACCAGAAGTTAATAAATGTTTCGGCGTAAATTATATTATTTCACCCGTTGAAATCCAATTGGCGAGATCATGGAGATTCCCCCCTATCTTGAGAGGTTCAAGTCGTTGATTGAATATCGTAGACCAACCGGGGATGAAATAACAAAACAATACGGTCAACTTACCGATTATGTGCTTGCACTCAAGGTTTTAGCATTCACATTGGGTGATCCGACCGAGCAGTACTATCGCGTTACCTGGCCTGACATAGTAGCGCCACTACTAAGGACATATCTAACAAAAAGGAGATGGTTACTTCAAGTAGCAAAGGTAGTGAGAAAGAAAGGAAAAGTGAAGCAAGGAGTGTTAATAGCCACACACTTCTTTGACAAGGGCGAAATAGCGAGCATCTTGGATACATTTCCAGTAACGCAACTAGTGAAGTACGCCGACATGGCAAGGAAGCAGTCTGATGTGTTCGGCGGCTTGGGCAGGAGAAAGAAAGAGGCTATCGAGAAGATACTGAACAGCTGGGGAACAGATAGGAACGAATTCCAAGCAATTAAATACACAGAGAAGTTTAGGCAACTGCTAAAACTAGTACATCCAAGACCAATAAATCCGGAGTTAGAAGCAATCTGGGGTTGGGTAGTTGGTAAAGTCCATGAACCACCAACAGAGAGAATCAAAGCGGCAGAGAAGATAAAGAGGAGGCAAGTTGATGCTGAGCAAGCCGTCCAACTTGCACTTGAATATGACCTACCGTGGGAATTAATTAGGTCTCATGTTAACGTAGACAACATTCCAGTCGGGTTGCTAGAAGAGGCTGTAAAGAAGATAATGACACCGATTGATAGAGCGTTGCAAGCAAACCTAATAGTCAGGAAGTTAGGCGAAGACTTCATTGTCCAGCATCTGGACGACCTGTACCGCAACACTAACCTATATTATCTTGCAAAAATGACACTAGGGCTCTACAAGCAGAAGCTTATCCATGTTGACACAGGCTACCAAATTGCAGACGAGATACACTACCGCTTGCCATCTGAGTTGAAAGGCCGTCAATTGATACTCGATGGAAGCGGTTCGATGCATTCATACTGGAAGACAGGGAGGGTAAGGGAGATAGGACTTGCACTAGTGCCCAAGGGTGAGATAGTAGTGTTCAGTAGTGATGCGAAGAGAATCGAAGTGGACTTCGAATGGTGGGCAAAGTACTGGAAACGTGATGTGCCCTTCTGGGGAACATGTGTCGGCTGTGGACTAAAGATAGCGTCTTCTGAAGACGCTATCTTGATTACCGACGAACAACATAACGTTGGTGAACTGACATATATGGTGGAAAGGAGTCCAGTAAAAGACCTAGTGTACATTGTCGTCGGCACATACAGTTCGACGATTCTGCCCCAGCTGATTGTGGGTCATAGAAAGATAACAGTCGGTTTTGGCGACACGATGCCGGCAATAATAGCAACATTACAATTCAGCGAAATAGTAGAGAGGGAGTTCAGAGAGATAACACCGGAGGACCTAGAGAGGATTCTCTCTAGATATTCCATACTTTGATTTTTAAATTTTTCTGGGCGGTTTTTTGACTTCCTCCTCGTCTTAAAAGTGGATCCTGTTCAAACTCTTAACCTCCTTCTAAAGAGGAAGGAGAAGGTCGTGGAGGCTTTGAAGAAGTTAGGAGAGGAGCAAAATCTTGGTGGCCCCGCCGGGATTTGAACCCGGGACTACCGGCTTAGAAGGCCGGCGCCCTTTCCTGGCTAGGCGACGGGGCCATATTGATGGGCCCGGGGGGATTTGAACCCCCGGCCTCCCGGTTATCAGCCGGGCGCTCTACCGGGCTAAGCTACGGGCCCATTTGGAGCCGCCGGCGGGACTTGAACCCGCGACCACCGGCTTTCTCACATGCGGTACAAGGCCGGCGCTCTGCCAGCTGAGCTACGGCGGCTCCCGTGTTCTATTTCTTTTGGTAAGCGATAAAAAAACATTTCGTCTAGGGAGAGTATGCTCAAGAGATATGTGTACAAGGTTGGTCTCTCCTTTATGTTTTCCTTCTTTTCGGCATCTCTAGTCTTGGCTGTGATGTACAACTACCTAATTTTGTCCCTAGTGGCCCTAGTTGCGTTCGTTGCGGTAGAACGGAAAATAGGAATGCTCGCACCTCAGATTGCAGTTCTCGTTAGCGGTATTCCAAGCTTAATCCCAGTTTCGCTCTTCGGAGACTGGAGCGACTTGTTAATGCTAACCATTACTCTCATACCGGTGGGATATGCCCTTGCCGAGCCATTCATGCCAGCCGAATATGCGGAGGGCGGATGGGATTGAGTAGCTAAAAGATAGTAGTGTAGTAGGGAACCATGGTGAAGGCTGTTTTCCATGAACCAATCTATCGAATACCCGAAGTAGTCTCCTCGTTTTTAGAGAAGAATGCGCCGTGGCTGAGCAAGAAATTGATAGAGAAAATAGCAGAGGACGCATATGAGAAGATAAGCAAAGAGATTGACAAAAAACTAGAAAGAATACCTCTCCATCCAAACTATTACGGAGTCAGCGACAACGAAATAATTATCGAGTTGAAGCACAACAAGTTGATCATAATTGACAACGCGACAGTAGAGAACTATGAATATAGGTCGTGTGACCCAGTAATGTTCCCAGAGCTCTGCTGGGAATATGATTATGTCTCTGCACGTTATGTGGTTGATCTACCACCTCCAATCCTATTTGGATTCTATCAAGATGAGTCTAGCTAGGGAAACAAAGATAGGCGAACTCGCTCAGCCTTTTTAACTTTAACTTGCTCACATCCACACCCAATATGTCGGCACACAACTTGAAGAACTCTTCAAGAACTTCCCTTTCTTGTTTGACTATTTCTAGAAAATCGCTTGGGGTGAGAATTCCATTCTTTTCCCTTGCTCTCTTGTCAATCTTGTCGAGAATTTCTCCCATATCCTCTACGCTCAAGTCTGTTGCGACGGAGAATAGTGTTAGGAAGTCAACCTTAACACCCTCCCTTTCTCCTTCTATAATGCCCTGGTTTACGCTCTCTATTGCGAACCTAACCAACGGATTTAGCATCCCTTTCAACCTGGATTAAAAACTGGGGAGAGCTATTTTTGTCGAACTGAAGAAGAGGCTGGATCACATAGCTGAAATGTGGGAGAGATGTAGGAGATGCTATAGGTACTGCTCGCCCGTGTGCTTCCCTATTTGCGACAAGTTCCAGAAACCTGACCTCTTTTCCATGACTCTTCTCTCAGTTAGTGAGATCCTCGAGAGGTTCCACGGAGACGTACTTGTAGAGAAATATGAGCTGGAAGTCCTAAGCATGTATGACAAGTTCTATGGTTCGTTCAAGGTCTGGACCAGAGAGACCAAGAACGTTTGTGGACTTGGAGACAAAGTTATCTGTGGCACAAATCAGACAGTCTCTGAGTCGAGGATTAGGATCAACTTGTTTGAAAGAATCGAGAATGTTGACAGCTTCATCCAAAGGTTACTCGACGAACTCAAGAGAAACGATCTTCCAACCGACTTAATGGATGTCAAGGCTCTCAAGGAGTGCATCAATAATGCAATTAGGCTAAACCTTGAAGCGCTAGAGTTCTCAAGGAGGTATGCTGTCCGCAACGTCAATCAAATTCTCGAGAATAGGTGGATTAGAAAGGTTATCGAGATAGCGAGCGAGCTGGAAAAAGAAGGAAAGATACGGTCGCAAAGCATAAGCCCTGATATTGGTGGAGTCAGCTTTATCTTTGAGGATGGAAGAGAAGAGTTCATTTGGTCGAGGGATTTCAACTCATTGCCTTGGTTTGCAAAGCAAGCGCTTGCTGTTCTGCTATCTTCTCTAGGGGAGCCAAAGGAGAGAATGCTTATGCCGAGATTTGAGTATGAGTTGGCGATTCAGGCCTTTGTCAGCGAAGATGACAAATGCGAAACCTATCTTTTCAAGGATCCTAAGCCTTCTTTGCAACCCACAGAGATGCCGCAAATCCTCATTTTCTTGCTTAATAGTGGACTCCCGAAGGAAGTCCTCAAGAAGTTTGCCACAGCATGGAACACAGTCTTAGACAAAATTGGCGACAGAACCCTCGAAATAGACTATGCCAATGTTGTCGAACTCAGGGATACTTTCTCAATAAGAGAAAAATACACTATCCCGGGTGCAGTAGTGATTGTCACACGCAATATTGAGAGGCCAATAGGTTATCTGATGCAAGTGGAGGCGAAGACGGAGGATGAGAAATGCATAAAAATTGGAGTGATCATCAGCACCTAAGATGTTAACTCGTTAAGTATGTTCGTTAGCTCGTGAATGGTCTTCCGAGGGACAAACCAAACGACCTCGTTTTCCCCATTGGCAAAGAACAGTTCTATCTTAATCGCATCTAGCGATTTGCTGATCACTCCGCTAACCTCGATGACAATATCATCAATGGTGCTTGAGATAACGCGTTTTTCGTCGATTGCGAGTTTTTTCTTGCGAGCTATCGAGACCTTTTCTAGCTTTTCTCTTCCTAGGTAGATTGCGACTCTCGGTACCTTCTCAATAACAAAGTTCAGCAACTCTTCGTATTCGTCATCCGTGATAATCTCTCTTTTTCTTGCTTCCTTTAAGGCCTTAATGTAGGGTTTGAGGGTTGAACGACCCTTGAGAGGACCAACACTGTAATAGAATATGGAGTAAAGCATCGGTGTAACTCTCGCCTCGACGACAGTTCCTTCCTCTGGTAACCTCTCGATAAGTCTTGAAACGAGATTGGCAAACTTGCTTGACGCAAAGAAAACATGAGAGTATAGGTCGATGCAAGGCAGAACCTTTAGTCCTTCCTTTCCTCCAACTTTGATGGTAAGTTTAGTGATTCCTTTATCCTTTGCCCACTCCATGATCTCTCTGCATTTTTTCTCTCCTTTCATCTGGATGTCGTCGAGGCGAGCATACGGTTCGATAAGCCCTTTTTCAATGACTTCCCTCAAGGCGTCAATTAGTTTAAGAGTCGACAAGGCGAGCGTATCGTTTGGCTCTGGCTCATATCTTTCTCTAAGCAGTTCGTATACAAGAGCCTCAACGACGGGAGTGTTTAGTCCTATTCTTTCCTTGATGAACTCGTTGAAAGACCGAATTAGGGCTTCTCTTGCCCTCTCTGAATTGCGCAAGAACTCCTCACAGATGGCAACAATGGCATAACTCTCCGATAAAGAGTTCAGCTTGCTCTCCAACTTGTGGTTGTAGTTAACTAAGAGTGCTTGAATGCTCTCAATATTGGCCCTAATGTCTTCCACGGCCTTGGAGAACGAGGTCTTCTTCTTTCGAAGCTTAAATATCAGTCTGATAAGCTCGTCGAGAACATCTTGTGGAAGTCTCTCAGAGAGTTCTGAGAGAGCCTCTTCGATTTTCTTCCTAGGCCTTATCACTATTATCTCGTCGGAAGTTGCGATGAGTGATGGAATGTCCTTAAGCGTCACGCTATTCTTGTCTTGAATTAAGCCTTTGTGCAAGGCAACGACCACGTATCTCGATCTACAAAGTGGTATGAGAATCACAAGTAGGGTCAGTCCTCCCTCTCTAATAGGGAGGGCTTCGAAGGAAATTACCTTTCTTGCAACTTCATCGGCGAGGTCAGAATACTTAGTCAAATCTTGGGGAATGGGTGGAACACTAATTTGGCCTTTGAGTAAGCGCAAAATCTCTCTAACGAAGGTGCTGGCATACATCAACATGCAAGGCTCAGAAGCGATGACAAGGTCGGCACAGTTCTCGGTACAAAGCTCCTTGATTTTCGCCTCGAGCTTTTGCTTATCATCCTCCAGTCTTTTGATCATTTCGCTCTCTTGCTCTATTTTCTCCTTGCAAGCTTCGATGGCTTTCTCAATCTTTATAATGTCAAATCCTTTGAGGATCTGTTCTATCGCTTCGATAAGTTCAGTCCGCATTTTTCTCCCCCGCTAGATTGAACTTTGCGACGGGAGTAAGAAGAATGACCGATTCCATCACATACTTAGGAGTTCTGTTTCTGCCCAATGTCAAAACACTAATTTCGTTCTCAAGCGAGTCGATCGCGAGAATTTCATTCTCTACGAGAAGCCGATCCTCTTTGCTGGGCAGTCGAAATACTCTTAGGCCATTCAACATCGCAATAGCGACAATGCTACATCCGTTGGAGACTATTGTGCCACCTTTGATGAAGTCGAACGACCCACTTCCTTTCACCTCAACTATTGTCTTCTCCCCAAGCCTCTGATTCTCGTCGATTTCATACACACCAATTCTCTTGGGAGCGAACGCCGCAACTTTGTTTCCACACGTAGCAACCTCTTTTATTTCTTCATATGGAATGCTCTCAATGAGTTCTCCATTCTCTCCGTCGATCATCAATATTTTACCGGGCACAGCGTTTGCCACAAACCAGAAACCCTTAGTGAAGGAAGGCCTCCCACTAGGGATAACTATGTCCTCAGCCAAGTCCCATTTCCTCTTACCATCAAAGGTGAAGAAGGCGCATCTGTAGTAGCAAGCGAGGAATCCATCGCTGTTCATTCCTATTGACATCGAGTGATGATAGCCGACTTCAACCTTCCTCAATTCTCCCGTCTCCTCGTTAAGCAAGTACACGTTTCCATCGCTATTGACGAAACCGAACAAGCCATTTGAGTAGGCAACCGAATTCATTGTCAGTTTTCCGCAAACCTCATACTTTATTTCTCCCTTTCTGTCAACTATCAATCCACATTCTCTGCCAAATGTGAATGCAAAGCCTTTCTTTCCCTTCGCCATGGTAATGTTTTGATGGTTAATTCCCTTAAGCTGGACTATTATCTTTTCCTTCCACTTCGCACAGATGGGTTGCATGCAGTCCCAATCAAAAATTCCAGGTTTTCTATGACGAAAGAAATATTAGCTGGCTCTTCTCAGCATGTCTTGGTTGAGGAGCATGAGGTGGTCTCCCATATTCCTCGAACCATCTGCTATTCGTCTGCTTATGGCGATCAATCCACTCAAGGTTTTTCTTAGTGCTGACGAGACTCTAGTGGTGTACGATAACTCGGTAGACACGCTATACGCTTACACTTTCGATGGGAACCTAATCGGTACTATAAAGCATATTAGTGCGGTCAATAAGTGGCAAGATCACATTATAGTCTATTCAGCAGAAGAAGGAAAAATAATTATCTTAAACGGAAACCTAGAGAAAGAAGATGAAATAAAGGTAGATGTGCCCTTCATTCCAAAGCACATTGCGTTGACTGCCGATGGCTATATGGTGTGCATGGACAAAGAATGCAGGCTATTTAATGCGGGTGAAGGTAAGGCAAAGAGATTTGAGTTCAAGCAACCCGTTACATCCATTGCTGGTAGTGATTCATTCTTTGCAATAGGGAGAGAAGAAGGATGGGTAACAATAGTCGACAAGTCAATAGTATTAACATCGCACAAATTACCTAGAGGCTATAGTGCCGAAAACTTCACAGTAGCATACCCAACTACCGTCAAAGCGAAAGGCAACAAAGCAATTGCAAGCAGTTTTACGGGTGTTGCACACATCCAAGATGCAAAGATAATCTATGATGCCGAAATATCAGACGACTTACTCATTGATGTTTCCGTGGACGATGAACACTTCTATCACCTCATACACACTCTGGACAACGATGAAGGATACGTGATAATAACAAGTACTAGGGTCTATCTTGATGATAACTTCTTTGATCCAGTTATCGAGGACCTATACTACCCAGACATAGGACTCAGCATCGACGTTAGCCCCAAATATCTGGCAATAATGTATCTTCAAGCAGTAGCAATACTGGACAAGTCGTCATGGCAAAGGGTTGCAAATATACCGCTTACCCAGATAGCAAAGTCAGAAAAAGCAAGGTTTTTCGTCAATCTAGCCAACAACGTACCATACAACCTCTAGCAATTTCCCTCTCCTAACTTCGAATTCCAAACCAAAGGGGGAATAGGACTTCCAGAATTTTTCGAACCTACTCATGTTGTGTAGGTTGTGGGACTCGAACTTTGAATGATGGTCCGATTTTGCACTCGGCCTCGAAGAGATCATCAACTCACGTTCGAAAAATTAACTCCTAAATTGGTGATTTTTTCCAAACCCGTCAACGAAAATCAAGTTTGGATCCCACAACAAGTGGGATGAAGGGCTAGACCGATTCAAGACTACTGGGGATGAGAAGTGCTAACACCCATATTATCTGCTGTTCTCACCATGCCTGCTCTTGAGTTAAGGAATGCACTCGTCAAGCTAGGCTATTCTGCAATTCTCTTGCTGGCATCTCTCCAGTTTACTGGAGAGATAAGGGACGCCTTGCTCATAGCCGGTAGTCTTGGACTCTTTCTGACCCTTTTCGAAAGGGAAGCCAACAACGGGGTTCTCAAAATAGGCCCTCTTACTGTGCTGAGGATTGATGGAAAGGAGTACATCATTGGTTTCAATGCTTTGGGCCTTCTGGCATTGGTACCTCTCTTCCTCCTCTAATCTATCTTGGGATGGACAATGTCGTTCACGCTTTACCAGTATGTGGATACAAGCGAGCAGTTCTCCACCTACGCAACTCTATCAAATATAGAGAACGAACCAACAACTGAGGGTACAAACGTAAATACATCTAAATCATACGAGCCAACCGTCAAGTTGCCATTTGGCATAGAGATTCCTGCCTCTTCCTTTGGCATGCTAGTTCTCTTGCTTCTTGCCCTTATGTTCCTCAACTTCGTCCTTAAGTCTCTGAGATTGATCTAGTGCACCAAAGGAAAGAATAGAAGGGACAAGACATGATAATAGATGCCCAATTTGCCCCCGAACCAGATGCTAACATCAGCAATGCCATAATCACTCTGACCAGCTCCGACTTATCCGATACAGAGTTGGTCGAAGCCACATCTCCTGTGAGCGGGACTCCGATCAACTTTACCGTGAAGCAGGGCGAGGAAGTTAGAATAATTGGCCAAAACGTGGACTTCCCAATGATAAGACATGAAGGACTTGGAAAAGTACCAATAACCTTTAGCATCACAGTAGATCAACTGTACAAGATACTGAGTGATGCTGGCTCACCAAGCGTCATCTTCAAGGATATCAAAGTGAACGGGACTGAGGAAGCCCTCATTGACTACTTAATGAGCCAGCTGAGCACAGAAGAGGTAACGATACCATCGGTGGACGGATTCAACGCTTTGGCGCAAGTTAACAATTCCTACTTGGCAACTCTTCCAATTACTGTTGACCAGATCTATATTGACATGCTAATTGCCTCAATGATTTGTGGAACGGAGGAGACAATGCTGAATGCTGAGAACATGATTGTTGTTAGCGGAAGCGTTGCTATCTCTGAGAGCTTGAGGCCTAGTGAGGAGGAGAAGGCAATCTACATGAAGTATGTGGTTGAGGGCGCTGGAAACATAAGCCAGATTGGCTCTGCTCCGGTCGTCAATCTGCCCAACTATGTGCCGATGAACAGAATAAGGACAAAGATCGTGGCAACGGGCACATTGGCCACCGTCGGAGTAAGCCTAGCGCTCAGAACCGTTTTGAGGAAACGCTAAAGCTAAGAAAAGTCATCGACTTTTGGAGGTCAAACATGAGGGTTGGCCTGCTCTCGGACGAATATGATGCCCATGGTCTTTCCCTCTTTTTCTTTGGCTTAAAGAACAACTTCAATTATGTTGATGTGTCCCTTCTCAACTTCGAGTATATCTCCAGAAAGCTTGAAACTCTTGCAAATGCCAGCTCCTTGTATAAGCTTGATGTTGCTATTGTTGCCGACCTTCCGATTGATATGAAAAGGCCAGATGAGGTCATTCAAATTTATGCGAAGGTTGTTCCATTCGTTGGACGCCTAGTTTTTCTCGACCATCATCCGACAAGCAGGAAGTTTAAGGCGGAACTAGTAGAGGTAGGCGTTTTGCCAGTTATAACAAATGGAATAGGAATGAGCATTTGGATTTATGAGTTTGCGAGAAGTGGCAAGTTCCTCCTCCTTGAGGGTATGAGCGATGAAGACATTGTCAGAAGGGCGGTTCAGTATGTTGACGATCCGCTGTTCCACATTCTGCTATACGGAAACTTTGCAGACATGGACTACTCTGCCGCTCTACTAATGAGGCTGTACCCTGAAATTGGCAACAAGCTAAACGAGGAGGCTTTGGGATTCGACGTATTGACAAGAATCGACAGGCTTGCAATTGCCAAGTTTAGTCCTAGGGAACTGATAGAGGTCGTCTCCAAAGTAGTGAGAGGAATAAAGGAAGGAAGCATTAGATATCCACCCGCTATCTATGCTGAAGTGGTCCGCGGGAGGGCTAAAGTTATTGACCAAATACTCGTCTATATATTCGAGCACGAGTTCCCAATGCAATGGCTCAACCGCACAATAGCCTACATAATGAATACTAACAACTCGCTGAGGTATGCTATTGTTGCTTCGTCTGGACGTGACGAGCGATCCGGAAAAGACCAAACGCTGATATGCATCTATGCAAGGTGGTACGACATCGATCAAAATTTGACAGAGGTGACCGAGAAGATTGTGAAGATCTTGAATGAAGAGACGGGGCTGAAGTGGTTCAACTTTGGCCACAAGACGTTTAGTTGCGTGGCAACCGAAAAAGTCTTGAATAGAGAAACACTAACAAGACTAGTTGAGATTGTGTTGAACCAAGTTAATTATAGGACTTAAGCGGAAGGTTTGCAAGTCTAACTCCTTTCTGTCCCTGGTAATGTCCTCTTATAGCATATGGAATTTCTGGTTCATCCTCTAGCCTTGCAAATACTAGATGAAGGAACGGCATTCCTCTGTGCAGTCGGATATAATGGTGCATGTTGCACAGCTCTATCACTATTTGGCCCTCAAAACCTGCGTCTACAACCGTTGGAGGTATGAGGAAGCCAAGCCTTGCCAAAGTGCTCTTCAAATTGGCAAGCGCGATTACATTCTTCGGCATCTTGATGTATTCTCTCGTATGCGCCAAAATGCATTGACCTGGCGCTAAGAGATAGCCCTCTGGTGGGATTTCCACATGTTGATAAAGGTCGAAAAGCTCGGCAGTAGTTGTGTCAAGCGGATCGATTATTTTTTCACCAACTTTAGGAATCGCGATTTCATCACCTATTGTTAGGTCAACTCCATTTTCCCTTATTTGGTCCCATTCAAAGGGAGTTATGACTAATCTTCCTAGGCTTATTAGCTTCTTGATCTCCGAGTCGGAGAGGAAACACATGGTTTTTGCCCAGACGCGGTTGTGAAGTTTCTATTTTAGCTGTTAATGGGATGAATAGTAAGCCTTCCACTTCCTTATTCTTGCTAGACTCTTCTCAAGCAGTTGTACCTTACCCACTTTGCTCGCCAACATTGTCAACAGTCTTTCGCCCAGCGTTAGGTTCACTAGTATTGCCCTCTTCTTGAGCTTCTCATATTCCTTTTCGAGCCCGTTCTCCCTTACCCACTTGTTGATCTCGTTGTTCACAATGTTTGTCGCATTGAGGAGGGCCTTTAAGTAGTCCTCTGCAATCTTTGAGTCAGAGCAGTCCTTTGGCTCAACCCATAGCGCGTCAACAAAGTCCTTTATTTTCTCTTCATTAATAACCTTAAGGACTTTGATACCCTCCATTGGGTCTCCTGCGCTCTTGTCTACGAGGAATGTCGCCATTGTTGTAAACAATTCCTTCTTTTCTTCGCAAGTTGGATCCCTTTTCAGAACCTCCTTAAAGAGAGATTTACTCTTGGTCGCAACGCTCTGTCTAAGACTCTCCCTTAGAAGAGAGACAAATTCGTTGAAGAACGGGCTGTTCGGATCAGCCAAAAGACCGACATTGATTATGTAGTCAGAGATCTGCCTCAGCACTATTCTTTGCGAAGGAGGGAGTTGCTTATTTTCAAGGCCAAACATCTCCATCGCCAAAGATTGATGGTACGACCGAACCCTTAAAACACAAAGACTAGATCCTAGTTCTTTAAAGCTATCCCACCTATTGTGGGATCCGAATCTTGTTTTCGTTGACAAGTTCGGAAAAAATCACCAATTTAGGAGTTAATTTTCCGAACAGAATCTGATGGTTCGATTCAAAACTCTCATCCCAACCCATCATCACTTCATGTTCGGATCCCACAATTCATCCACATTGAGTGGGTTTGGAATTTTCTGAGAGCTTTACTCCCCCTCGAGTTCGGAATTCGAACACTGATTGCCCAATTAGACTGGAGGTCAAATGATTTAAGGTGCAGGGGATCAAATATTGTGGCGAAAACATGCGCCTATCTGAGTTTCTTGAGCAACTCAAAAGGATAATGAGTCCAGATGATGCTCAGCTCATCTTATCCATCTTGAAGGAGCAAGGATATCACGTCGTCGATATCGGAATAATGCGTGACCTAGAGTGCGAATGCTCAGACCCAGTATTTTTCGTTGTCGAACTGGAGTGCAATGACCAAGAGTGGTCGAAAATTGCTAAGCAAGTGAAGGAATTGCTAAAGAAAATGGGGAGGGCAAACTTAGCAAAGAAAGTACTTATTGTGTGCTCAAATGCCGAAGGATGCAAACTTGAGTGAAGGACTAAAGGTCTCATACACGTATATCTTTCCGTTGTCGAGACCGACAGCTATTCTTCTCTTCCACCAAGCGACAGAGGAGACTCCAGCATCGAAGTTCTTTTCCAGCACTGAGTTTCCTTTAATGCCATAGATCTTGAGTTTGAATGTCTCAACGTCGCCTACTGCTATGTGACCGCAATACTGACTAAATGCAACTTGCGATGCCTCCTCAAATGCCTCCTTGCTCCAAATTTCCCTTGGATCCTCGGGATTGCTCAAGTCGTAGAGGTAGAGTTGGAACGGCGTTACAACAGCTAGGTAATTGCCGCAGATGGCCGTATCTTTGACGTCTACGTCGAATTTCTTTTGTTTGATTACCATCCCATCTTTCACGATCAAGAGCTCTTCCCTGTCTACATCAGCTACATACCAATAATCTTGGTAGTGTGAAGGCCCATTGTTAACTTCACCAACATCGATATTCCATAGGTTAATCCCATCAAAATCAAAGAAACCACACTTGTTGCCATCTATAGATGTTCCCCCGCAAGCGAGGAAGCCATCAGAGGTAACTGTAATAGCCGTCGAATATTCCTTTCCAACCTTGAGCTTTTTGATCAAGTTTCCACTCTCACTGACTATGTAGATGTGGCCGTCGTCATTGCTGAAGCCGAACTTGCCACAGCAGTAGGAAGCATCAATCATAAAATTGTTTCCACAAATTTTGTTCAAGCGTTGCCCCCTAGGGTCAAAAATATGGGCACATTTGTCATATGAAGCCGCACCAAGGTTGCCGTTATGGGCAAACGTTAGGGATGAGATGGATTTGCCGATATCAGAGGTCCACGCCGTTTCACTTAATCGAATCAATTCTTCCCCCTCCACATTCTCATACTTTGGGGGCGGGTCTTGACGATTTAATCTCAGTAGCGAAGAAAAATTTTAAAACTTTCCACGGGTGAAAAATCATGGGTTGAAAATATGGATATCACAGTCAACACCATACTCAATGTATTAAAGGACGAGAGGGCCTTCCAAGAGCTCAAAGAGATTCTCAGCTCAGCATACAGAAAATTGAGGGAACTGGATCGCGAATACTTCTCTATAGTCGACTCCAGCTGTAGCAACGTCATCATCTACGACGAAGATAATGCGCCGCACAGTAAATTCTCAGATATCATAAGGCAAACATTAGAAGCGTTAGAGGCCAAGGACAAGGACAAACTAGCAAGACTAATACTTGATATATTAAGCTACGAGGTTGATCCATCGGACATGGACGACATTCAAGTAACGTACACATATGTTTGCTCATGTGAATGTCCTAAAGACGAGGAAGAAGAGGATTACGAAGATATAGAGGTTACCAGCATAATAGATTTACAGGAAGTGAGAGACTTAGTTAGGCAAGGCTGTAAATGTGAAGAAAAGCCAGCTGACATACTGCCAGATTATGCAATTGAGTATGACAAAATAATACAGCAAGTAAAGGAAGACATCAGAAAACTAATTGGAGCATTGACCTCCTCTCCACGCTAAAATACTGAGACTCTTTTTGGACTTGCAAGAGCCGATTAGTTCTCAAGATTATTCTCCATTTATTAAGTGTGTGCACAAGGGCTGGAAGAATACATCAGATTCCCTGATTCTGGCCGTGAGAGTTAGAGGATCTTTCTTGGGTTTCGCAACTCCAAATCTAGCCTATGCTAATTCTTACGATGGTATCTTTTCTGTTTCGGTTAACGACAATTTAGTGTTCGGTTCGAATATCTTCATAGAGACGTATAACATGACCAATTCCGTTGCCGTTGGCGCTTTTGAAGATACCATTATTCGTTCGGCCGTCTACACGTTAGGTCAGTATAACACTAATGAGGGTTCCTTGTGCTTCTTTAACCTCCTTCCCTTGTTTAGAAGGTTTTCGTTCTTTTAACGCTTGAATAACAGCTAAGAACTAAGGGATAACATGTTCGATCTTCCTATTTGCTCAGAGATAAAGGAAGAATGCGGAAGCTTTAGGAAGATAGCTGTCCTGAAGTGCAAAGAGATGAGACCGCCAATACAAGGCATAGTTGACTGTGGTTATTGTGTTGAACCCGGAAAGGGAGTCTTCACAGTAAAGATTGTCTGCTCACCTCTCCAATGCTGTATAAAGAAAGTTAAGACGCCCCTAGCTCCCGAAGCTGAACTGTTCAAGCTAATCATGAAACTGGGAAGAGAAATAGCACCGCATCTAGCAAAGGATGACTTGAAAGATCTGATTGAACTGTTGCCTGAAGAAAAAGTGGATGAGCTGGCCTTAATTGACCTAATAGCGAGATACTTTCCTTGGATATTTAGAGTTCAACTTCGTGCCCAGTAGCCCTAAGGCTGTCAGCTATTATCTTTAGGTCTCTGACACGTCTCTCTGGTGGCTGATAGCGATTGTTGTAAATGAACACTGCATACTTTGGAACTCTCTTGGCAATCCGCTCTGCTTCCTTCAACAGCACGCCAACATCATGGGGTGTTAATACGGTGTCTTGCAGACTGCCCGTTTGTGTGTAGGTAAAGCCACCTGGTCCTACTATGAACGGGCTGTAGTGTATGACCGCGAAGTCATTCTTCATTGCAGTTACCTCGAGGGCAACCGCTATTGCCTTGACAAGTTCCTCTTCGATTCTCTCTTTGTCCGGACCAAGCACGTGGTAAGCTCTTCCATACATTGAGTTGATGAAGATGTCTGGGATTAGACCCTCGATCTGTTCACTCCACTCTAGTATCCTAGCAAAGCTTAGGTTCTCATCGGGCCTTGGATGTTTCAAACTGACAACCTTGCTCTTGCCCTCGGTGATTAAAATCTTGACGACCTCCTTTAGGATCTCGTCCCTTGCCTCCGGTGGTGTTCCTCCCGGAAATACTGCAAATGCAACTGTTGCATCGGGTCTGACCTCTGCGATCTTGGTTGCAATCTTCTCTGCAAGTTCAGGCTCTAGGCTGTAGTATGGATAGTGTGCTAGGAATACCGTGTTGGTAAGCTGTTCCCTTATGCGTGTCCACATTGTGAGTAGCTTTTGACCTACGTGATACATGAAAAGAGGCGGTGCAAGTTCAATCGCCGGTACAGGTTCGTACTTGTATGGAGAGTAGAAGAAGGTACCGAGCTTTATCTTCATCTCAATCTCCCTCGATGTTGCGACCTTTTCCTTTCCTTAAAACGGTTGCAACTCAATTCTAGCAAAACACCAGCGGGTTTTCCCTAACTAATTCGCCATCGCGGACGACAAACCATAGCCACTTTCCCTTGCTATGCAAGGCAACTAGAACGATTGTTCCTCTTTCTCTGAGTTTCTCCATCTTCTCCTTTTCTTGCTGTGTTAACATTTGGGTAAGACATTTCTCATCGTTGCATCTTGAACTGCTCTTCACTTCGATAGCATACAGAATGCCAGTTCTTGGGCACCAAGCAAAGAGGTCGAGACACGGATATGACCTCTTACTGCCTCCGCTTGCTGGGCATCTGCAAACGATGAAACCTGCTTTCCATAACTCCCTTGCAAGCTCGTTCTCATATTTCGTCCTCCATCTTTTTGGCTTCAAATTCAGTCCCTTGAACGAATCTGAAGGGGGGAGAAGAAAATGATTCTAAGACCGCTGAGTTCGTTCTTTGATGCAAATCCCGACTTCAAAATCGTTTTTAAGGATGGGCCTGTCGTTGCCGAGATAAACAGGTTTACCGCTTATGGGAGTTATGGATCGTTCAGCGCTGGAATCGACTCTGGATCAATACGGCTTACCAAGTGTGTCGAAAACGCGTGGAACAACGTAACCATCGAAACGTCTGACGAACTGCTTGCGTTTGTTAGTGTCGGATTCCGCGCAACGAGATACAATGCCGGGGCGTTCTGGGTCTCTTATCCTATCTTCCCTCAAACGACGCTCCAATCATATGTAAGGTTCAACATCGGCGGTATGATTTCTCCAAAGCGATTCCCGAACAACTTCTCATACGTGTTCTGGTTTCCAAAAGGAAGGGAGGTTGCACTAAGGATATACAATGCATGTATGGACCTCAGGATATTCCCAATAGCGAGTGGGCAAGAAATTCTTTCGGCCATAGATGCTAACATAGAAAAACTCAAGCAAGCATGATGTATGCAACTGCTTTGCATCCTCTTCTTCCTGCCCTAGACCAGTTGACCTCCACCTCGACTTCATTGGGCAGATCTTCTAACTCAATCAAGGAGACCGAGAGTTGCATCGGAACGAACGGAACCCTCCTCCCAAGGACTGAGACATATGCTTGCCCGTTTCGATTCCATATATCACACTCTGGCCCAACTGTCATTACGAGAAGGCCTCTGACAAGCCTTTTTACTTTATCGGGGATGGTGTATTTGACTATTCCTCCTCCAACTGAAAGAGGGATACATGCGCTTCCTCTCCTTACTAGGCATGCATTGGCTTCTATTGCTATTCCACCATAGGTTCTAAACACCCTAAATCCATCGGAGACCAAGTCGGTTATCTTTCCGTTTTTGCACTTCAATCTTGCATTAGTGAGGTCAGCAAGATCTCCTAGTCTGACTACCTTGTGGTCGCTCTCAACGATGACTGGCTCTGCCTTTTTGTCATTGTTGCAATCGAAGGTATATGGGGCCCTCAAGAACGCCTCAACCTTAATGGGGCTTTTCATTTTCTCGGCAAGCCTTTCGGCGAAAGCGTTGCGCGCTTGGGGAATGAACATGTAGGAGGAGAAAGAAGAGGCAAGAAGAGAGAATACATCGCTTGGTTTCAGAACACTAATGCCTTGCTCTTGGAGGATCTCGGCAATCGCATCTGAGGTTAAGACCTTTAGCTTTTCGCGAAGCAACAAAAGCAGATCGATGGAACTTAATGCAGAGCTTATCTCTCTCTTAACACTTTCTGAAACCAGACCGGAGATATTTGCACTCTCCAGCCCTTTCACAACGCCTTCTCTGACCTTCTCCTCGACCTCGTTTTGGACAAACGAGGTTGCGTTCGAAACAAATTCCATCAGTTGATCTTGAAGGGAAGGCCAAATATCAAGCAGTAGAGATTTGAGTGTTGTCATATAAGTTGATTGCAGTTTGCTCTTAACGAGATCTTGGACTTGGGGGTCAGCAATAATAGAAGAGACGGCATGCATGTATGCTTGTTCGATCTGTTTCCTGAATGTGGGAATGTCTTCCTTATCTACCTTAGCGATGGCATCCGAAAGAACGGAGGCAAACTTGGCAGTCGCTATATCGGAGAGTTTTCTAACTGTTTGCTCGTCTCTAAGGACTGTCATGAATGCTTCGTCAAGCTTGTTTCTTATGAGGTCCGCGATTGTGTCAACATTTACGCGGATTATGTTTACCCTTTCTTGAGGAATCATTATCTATCCCATGATTTGATACATTGTCCGCTACTAATCTAAGAGCGCAGAAAGCGGATCAGTTAAATTTATAAGCAAGGCACGCCCAATTA
>Ga0256831_1000660_pt1 | contig 18005 bp, 10 predicted proteins | sample 132544metaG_FD_189087 | JGI IMG/M metagenome (GOLD analysis project Ga0256831, IMG submission 189087) | Hydrothermal vent microbial communities from Lau Basin, Pacific Ocean - 132-544 | ecosystem: Environmental > Aquatic > Marine > Hydrothermal vents | place: Pacific Ocean: Lau Basin | collected...
ATTCGGGTTAATAAATCATAAATCATACAATGTTTTTAGTTTTTAACTGATGAAAAAATATATTTAGCTATTTATTAAAGGAAATCAAGTTTTCAACTTCTGAACCTGATAGAGTTGAATTATCAAAATCAAAAGGAGAAAAAATTGAATTGACTTGTAATTTGCCTACTTCACAATAATCTCATCTACAAATACCCATGCTTTGCCTCCTGCACCGGGATGCCACTTTGGACAAACTCCAATGTTTTTAGCTTGAACTTTTATATACTTGGCTCTTCTGTTAAGATTCTTTATAGTGAATTCTTTGATTACGGTTTGCATTTCAGTTTGGGGAATATCGTTTTTGATAGTTTTTACAGTATCAAATGTTTTTCCGTCAGTAGAGATTGAAAAAACTACTCGTTCCGGTAACCAAATCCAAGAGTTTGCTGATTGTAGAAACTCCGCTCCGATAGTATTTACATCGCTTAGTTTTCCCAAATCAACTACTGCTTCAAAATCTGTGCCTTGATAACCTTGCCAAGTCATATCGGCAAAATTGGTACTTCCTCTTATTTGGTCGATTAATCCCGTCTGCCCACCTCCCGTGTATTGGGAATTATAGGGGTATTTTACCTTGATTGACCTGCCTTTTTTAAGTTTATAATATACGGAAGATACCACATAGCTTTTTTCGCCTTTATTTGATTGTGCATAAAATTTCAGTTTTGTAGATTTGTTTATTACGATTGGTTTTTCGTATAATTTATAATTTCCATTGTCGATACTGAAGTAAATGTCATAATCGAAAATATGTTTTAATTCTATTCTTTTACTGTCATAAAAGGTTTGAACGGAATTCTCAACATAGGGTGAGGGTGTCAACAGATATTTGTCGATTGTAGATATTGGACTTTCTTGGGCGGTAATAGCCCAATTGTAGTTAGGAGTATTTCCCATTTCGAACACCAATTCACCCCCTTTGATTATATCAAAATGCGATATGTAGGATTTGTTATATGGTTTTTCATTTAACATTACAGACTGAATATAGATATTTTCAGGAGAGTTGTTTTTTGCTGCTATTTTGAAAGTATTTCCATTTTCTAAATTGATGCTTATATCATCGAACTCAGGGCTACCGATTATGTAATCATTGCTACCTGGACATACAGGATAAAATCCCATAGCACTAAAGACATACCAAGCGGACATTTGACCACAGTCTTCATTTCCTGAAAGTCCGTCAGGTGCATTGTGATACATCTCATCCATGATTTTACGAACCATTTTTTGTGTCTTCCAAGGTACGCCTGCATAATTGTAGAGATATGCCATATGATGACTGGGCTCGTTACCATGAGCATATTGACCGATCAGACCCGTGATGTCAGCTTGATGTCTGCCAGTAGTCTTACTCGTAGTTGTGAATAGAGTATCAAGTTTGTTAATGAAGTTTCTTTTGCCTCCCATCATAGGTATTAAGCCTTGAACATCTTGTGGAACATAGAAACTATATTGCCATGAATTGGCTTCCGTATAGTTGAAATCCACTTCTTTTGGGTTAAAAGGGCTACGCCAGCCTCCGTTTTGCCTTGGGCGCATAAAATGTGTATTAGGGTCAAAAACATTTTTATAAAATTGCGCTCTTGTAATATATTTTCTGTAGTCTGCTTTATCGTTAAGGTATTCCGATACTTGGGCGATACTCCAATCATCAAAGGCATATTCCAGAGTTTTTGATACTGATTCACTGATTTTACCCGCTGATATGTATGAATTGTCTCTGTAAATATTCAATTCGGGTTTGTCTTGTTCCATACTGCTTTTCATAGCTGTATATGCTCGTCTGATATCAAATCCTTTGATGTTTTTCAATACTGCATCGGATATTACCGGTATCGAATGAATTCCAATCATGCAGTTTGTCTCATTACCTGCAAGTTCCCATACAGGTAATATACCGGATTGTTCCCATTGTCCGATAAAAGTATTGATAAAGTCGGCAGTGCGCTTTGGCTCGATTAGTGTATAAAGAGGATGAGCTGCCCTATAGGTGTCCCACAAAGAGAATACGGTATATGTGTCATGATTTTTGTTTGTGTGTATTTTATCATCCATACCCCGATATCGCCCGTCTATATCGCTAAACAAATTGGGTACAATTGATAAATGGTAGAGTGCAGAGTAAAAAATAGTCTTCGCATCTTTGCTGCCTCCTGAAACTTGTATTTTGTTAAATTGTTTATTCCAATCGTTTTCGGCTTGTCTTTTTACTGTGTCAAAATTCCATCCCGATATTTCAGCCTCAAGATTTTTTCTTGCTCCTTCGATATCCACTGAAGATATACCTATTTTTACGAGAATCTCTTTTTTATTATTCAATGTAAATTCAAAAAAAGCTTTGACGGAGTCTGCATTTTCTATTTTTTTATTATCATTTATCTTACTATTTACAATCAATTTTGATACATCGAAATCTTGTGAGAATTGCATCGAAAAAAATATTTTTTGATTGGTAGCCCACGCAGAAGAATTTCTATATCCTTCGATTTTGTTTTTACCGATTATTTTAATGCCTGAAGCTTTGACAAAATCTCGGTGTTTAAGGTCTAAAAATATCGTGGCTTTATCTTTTTTAGAAAATGAATATCGGTGAAAACCGCATCTTTTTGTAGTGGTCAAATCAACGGTTACACCATAGTCATCAAGAAAAGTATGGTAATATCCGGGATGTGCTTTTTCATTACTGTGTTTGAAACTAGAACCGGGCTTATTCTTTTCGAATCTCTTTACCTTTCCTTGAATAGGAAGTATTAAAATATCTCCATAGTCAGAGACACCTGTTCCGCTTAAATGAGTATGAGAAAAACCATAAACAATTGAATCGCTGTAATGATAAGCACTACATCCGTCCCAACCCGTCAATCTTGTGTCGGGACTCAGCTGAACCATACCAAATGGAACAGTTGCTCCCGGGAAAGTATGCCCGTGTCCACCGGTGCCGATAAAAACATTAGTGTTATCATTGCTTATGCTTTGGGAGTTAATACTATTTGCCAATAATATAGATGCTATAATCAAAAAAATAATTTCATGTTTCATGTTTTTAATTTTTTAATTTAAACAAGGAACACCAAACAAAAAACAAAAAAAACAATCACTTGTATCCTTACAATTCCCTGATGCACTCTCCTTGCAAAAGGTCTCCCGACCTCTTTGCAAATATCCAAACTTCAATCCTTCCATTTCCCTTTTTTATATCCTTTCCAGCCGTAATAAGTCAAATAAATATAGCTCACTATCGGTACTATAAACGATATCTGTACACCAAAATTATCTGCGGTTGCTCCTTGAATAAGCGGAATAATAGCTCCTCCCAGAATCATCATTACCAATAGTGATGACCCTTGGCTCGTATATTTGCCCAATCCATCAATCGCTAAAGTAAAAATATTGGACCACATAATGGAATTAAAAAGTCCCATGGACAATAAAGACCATAGTGCTACCTGACCTGAAGTATTTAAAGCAATAACTAATAAAATCACATTGACTAAAGCAAAAATCATCAAAGTCTTAGCCGGTAGTGATTTTCCGAAAAGAAATGCAAATAAGTTAATCCCAATAAATATCAAGAAAGGAAGAACGCTCGAAAGCTTGAAAGTGAAATTACTTTCTGTCCAAACTACCAGATAGATAACTACAAATACTAATAAAGACAGTCCAATCATCATTGAGTATTTTTTTACCATATTCTTCATTTCACTCATTGATATTGCGCCCAGAAATCTTCCAATCATAGCGCCGCCCCAGTAAAATGCTAAAAAAGATTTTGCTTGCATTTCGGCTATTGCCAATTTTTCATTCATATAATTTATCAATATACTACCGATGCTGACTTCTGCTCCTACGTACATGAATATCGCAATCATACCAAAGACAAGTTGCTTGTATCTTAAAGCTCCGGATCCCTTTGGTAATTCGTGTTCGATATTAAGTGAAGGCAAATCCGTCAGTTTGATGATTATTGCCATCAATACAAATACAGCTGCAAATATCAAGTACGGTAGCTGTACTCCATAAGCAGATATAGCTTCTCCTGAGTTGAGTTTGATGGGTTCACCCAAGCTATTTAGAAAAGGTTTTCCCCACTTGATAAAATAATGAAATACAAAATACCCACCGATTACCGGAGCGATAGTGGTTCCAAATGAATTGAATGCTTGTGAAAGATTCAATCTGGAAGATGCTGTTTCATCCGAGCCCAATCTTGCAACGTAAGGATTAGCTGCTATTTGTAATAAAGTAAAACCAAGACCTAAAATAAATAGTGCGGACAGAAAAATGCCGTATATTTTCATTGAAGCAGCCGGATAAAATAGCAATAAACCAACGGCGGAAACCAATAGACCGGCAATTATTCCATTTTTATAGCCGATTTTCATTATAGGATCACCTTTACTCGCTGAAATAATAAAATAAATAACAGAACCGATAAAATAGGCTCCAAAAAATGCGAACTGAACAAGCATTGCTTCAAAATAATTCAGTTCAAATACTTTTTTCAAATAAGGTATTAGTATATCATTCATCGAGGTGATAAATCCCCACATAAAAAATAGTCCTGTGACAACTATCAATGGTTTTTTGTAACTTTTATTATTCATATTTTTATCTTTTTATTCTAGAATTAAAACTTATATCTCAATCCTCCAAATAAATTTTCAGATGATTTTGGAGTATCAATTGGTGCACGCGAATCGTATAGTATAGAATAAGTAATAGTGGCACTTAAACTTTTTGTTATGCTTAGGATTATTTTGGATTGCGAAGTAAACCTAAAATCCTTAAAATTATTTACTAATGGTTGGTAATAGCTGGTTGAATATAATTTTATTTTACCAGTAAAAGGAATTGAAGTAGAAAAATAACTACTCATTCTAATATCTCTATGTGTAATGTTTTGGACTGATTCCTCATCGTATTCGTACATTGTTGATAGTCCTAGATTACACTTATGTTTTTTGTCGCATATTTTATATCTTACTCCGGATCCAAAAAGCAGCCTAACCCTTAAAGATAATTGCTCATTGTATTGTGCTTGTCCAAAAGCTTCGAACCCAAATCTTTTACTTATTAATTTCGTGTATCTAAGGTGTTGAAAGCCTTCATTGATATAGTTTTTTTTATTGATCCTTGTGTAACTGATTTTACTTATTGAAAGCAATATTCTTTTTTTGAACTGAAATTCAACTTGAAATCCGGCTTTAATGCTAAATATCTCGCTTTTATTTCTTTTCCATTGCCCGCTTAAATCTCCTGTTTCATACCAGCCGATAGAATCAGTAAATGTACTCCTTTTATCTTCGATATTAACTATTTGACTGTATGAATTTAATTTCAGTAAAATGCCTAAGACAATAATGATAAGCCATTTATTTTTTATTGATAATTCCATTAGATTTATTATTCGGGGTTACAAAAAATCAAATATACAAAAACATTTTATTATCTATAAGTATTGAGGAAATTAGGTGCGTTTCATTTTTTAGCGTTGTGGATTGATTTTCGTGCTTATTGGTACATCTGCCCCCCCCCTTATGAAATATTCATAAATGAATTTCACAGGGCAGGCCTCATCCATCCCGCAAAAGCTTTGTACTCACCCTAATAATATTTCTTTACTTTGTTCCTCCCGGTTTCGGAGTCTACGGAGAAATAGGGAGTCAGAGGGCAGTGAGGCCAAAAAGCGAAAAAATGAAATGCACTCAGGAAATTTCATTATTATAATATTGATAATATTGCTTTTTTTAAATAATCAATTTTTACTCAATGAGACTTCTCATCTTGACAAAATATTCTCACTAGCCATGAGCCAAAGTGTCTTCGACCTCTTGGCGAAAAGCATAAACACTAACCATGAGTAGTACTTATGCATAATCCGCATCATTGTCTAAACTTTTCTTTTATGATGGAAAGTTAGCTATTTGATTTTACTTGGACAAGGTCTCTAAATTTGAGTTGATCTTTGCTTGAAATGAACTATTTTATGTATTATTTGTTTGGTTTCAAATATTTTAATTAGAAAAATATGAGAAAATATGTAATCTTGGCGACATTAATGGCTATTATTTCAGTTAATACTTTGAAATCACAAGATAAAATCGTAAAGCCGTCTTTAGTTAGAACTCCGGTCTATTTTGATATTTCTGCACCTTTAGCAGATATTGTAGCAGGAGATGATGAAGAGAAAGTGGAGCCAAAAGAAAGAAATGAGGGCTTAAGAAATAGAAATTACCCTTTTAAAGCAACGGCTCTGCCAAAGGGTGAGGATGCTGTTTGGCAAAAAAGAATGGGTGGAAATATATTGATAAAATCACGTAGTTTGGACAAAAATTTTGCGGGATTAAATGTTAATTCTATGCCTTCAGATTGTAATGGTACTATAGGACCAAATCATTATATGCAAACAGTAAATGCTTACTATGAAATTTATGACAGGGACGGAAATAAAATAACAGGTGCTAAAATGAATACTCTATTTGAAGGAGTAGCAGGTTCGGACAATAATGATGGAGATCCTATTATTATGTATGATCAAAAGGCAGATAGGTGGTTGGCAGCTGAATTCTCTGGGGTTAATAGTAATCCTGACTATATGATGATAGCTGTTTCTGAGACAAATGACCCCACCGGTTCTTGGTATAGATGGTCTTGGGAAACCAATGGCTTTCCTGATTATATGAAATTTGGGATTTGGCAAGATGGATATTATATGGGAGTCAATGCAAATGGAAATAATGAAGATGATATCTATGTTTTTGAAAGATCTAAAATGATAAATGGTGACTCTGATCCAAAAATGGTAGCTTTTGATAATCCTAATAGACCAAACAGTGGTTTCCATACGGTTTTGCCTATGGATAATGATGGTGATTTTGCGCCAAGTGGCACACCGGGACAGTTTATTACTATAAATGATGATGCTTGGGGAAATGGGGATGATGCATTGTGGGTTTTTGAATTACAAGTTGACTGGGCGAATACATCAAATTCTACTTTCCAAAGGACTCAAGTAATTTCTGTTAGTCCATTTGATTCGGATTTCGGTTCCAATCTTGATAATATAAAACAAAAAGGAACCAGTCAAAAGGTAGATGCAATTCCTCAAGTCCTGATGCATAGAGCACAATATAGAAATTTTGGAGACCATCAAACTGTAGTTTGTAATCATACAGTCGATGTTGATGATTCAGACCATGCTGGTATCAGATGGTATGAATTGGAGAATACAGGTAGTGGATGGAGCATAAGACAACAAGGAACATATGCACCGGATGGCCACAGTAGGTGGATGGCAAGTATTGCTATGAATGGTAATAAAGATATAGGGGTTGGGTATAGTGTCTCAAGTTCTAATTTATACCCAAGTATACGCTTTGCAGGGCAATCAGCTACTGAAAATGCAAATGCATCAGGTATTATTGATATTGCAGAGACATCGATCAAGGAAGGAACTCTTTCTCAAACCGATGCTGATAGGTGGGGAGATTATTCAAATATGTCAATAGATCCAACGGATGACAATGCGTTTTGGTTTACTACAGAATATGTAGGGAATGATACACCTAAATCGACTCGGATTGCATCTTTTAGCTTCGCTCCACCTCCATTGAATGCAGATTTTACTGCTGATAATACAAGTGTTTGTATTGATGAAGTAGTTAGTTTTACAGATAAAACAACCGGTAATCCAACTTCATGGAATTGGGATATTGCCGATGCCATATATGTTAATGGAACAAGTTCCACTTCTCAAAATCCTAAAGTCAAGTTTAATAATACGGGTTCGTATGATGTGACACTTTTAGTCAGCGACGGAGTTGATACTGATACAGAAACCAAATCCAGTTATTTAACGGTTAACAATATAATAGCCGATTTTACAGCTTCGCAAACAAATATTTCAGAGGGGGAAAGTGTGACATTCACAGATGATTCTCAATGCAACCCTACTTCATGGGAATGGACTTTTGATGGTGGAGATCCTGCGACATATTCCGGTCAAAACCCTCCTGCAATCAACTATTACAACTCAGGATCATATAGTGTTTCACTTACTGTCTCAAATGCCAATGGAAATGATACAGAAACAAAATCATCATATATAGTCGTGGATTCTCCTGATATTTTGATGAGCGATGCACAAAAGAGTACATGCAGTGCCAATTTCTATGATTCAGGAGGAGCAAATGACGATTATTCTGATGATGAAGATTTTGTATTGACAATAGCACCGGCTGATAATACAAAGCGAATACAAGTAAAATTTTCTAATTTTAACATTGAAAGTAGTTCCAATTGTAGCAATGATTATTTGGAAATATATGATGGAAATGACACTAATGCACCTTTGATAGGGACTTATTGCGGGACAGATTCTCCCGGTACAGTAGCTGCATCGGGAAGTGGAGGAAAATTGACATTTCATTTTGTCTCTGATAATCCGTTTTTTTCTAATTCCACAGAATCGGGTTGGATATCAAAATGTTCGTGTATTGAGACCAGTCTTCCATTGGATATCATAGATTTTAGCGGAAAAGTTAATGCTGACAACAACATATTATCATGGAATATAGTGAACGAAAATAATCTAGAAAAATTTGTGCTTGAAAAATCTTTTAATGGGATTGATTTTATACCTGTAAGTGAATTAAATTCAAAGAAATTAGAAAAGGGAATCAATTACTATCATATTGTTGATGACAGCCCGTATAGAGTGACTTATTATAGAATAAAAGCTATTGATATTGACGGGAAATATACGATGTCAAATACGATTTCATTGGAAAGGGAAAGTAAATTGGGCTTTGGGATTACAAGTATATACCCAAATCCCTCTAAAGATAATATCTCTGTAGGATTTTCTCTTAAAAAATCTACTAGAGGTATTGTTAGTGTTTTTATCTATTCTGTAACAGGGAAATTGATGAAAATGAGAAAGTATAGAATAGTTGATAACCAAAGTTTAGTCGATGTAAATTTGAAAATGCTTCCAAAAGGGGAATATATTCTAAAGCTTATTTGTGATGCGGAAATCGATGTAAAAAAAATCATAAAGGAATAAAAGATAACGAATTTATCAGGCATTTTGGTTTTCATTTAGTATAATACAATAATTCTTTGTTATTATTGTTAATTCTTTGATTATTATAGAACATATTTGAATCAAGTTTTAATTTTTCTTCATGATGAGCCCTAATATTATATTATTTGATGCTGAAGAGCGCAAGGAATTACTACCTCTTACTTTTACAAGACCTGTTGCAGATTTGCGTATTGGTATTTTGAGAATCTATGAAAAATGGGAGAAGCGATTTGGTAAAAAAGTGAGTTTCCTTACTGAGGATTATTTATCTAACAAATTTCAACTCGCCATAGAGGACGATAATATTTTGATTAATGGTTCTCTTCTGCCTAATAGGAAAATATTAGCAATAATTAACAGGCTTAATCAAAATGAAGCTATTGTATGCAACGATAGCTTATTGGCAGTAAGAATGAATAGAGAAGATGTGAAAAAGCTGAATGAGTTGGACTTTAAAGATTATTCAATCAAAGATATAAGCGAGTTTAATTGTACGACTAAAGTAAATCATCTGTGGGATTTGTTCCTGATGAATGATGAAGAATTGAGAAAAGATTTTGAATTATTGACAAATAATAAAAGGTCATATAAGCTGTCGCCAAGTAATACAAAATTAGGGGAGGGGGGACTGTTTATTGAAAAAGGGGCGAAAATCGAAGGAGCTTTTTTTAATACAAATAGCGGTCCGATATATATCGCCAAAGACGCAGAAGTAATGGAGGGGAGTATGATAAGAGGCCCATTTTTCTTAGGTGAAAGTTCGACTGTTAAAATGGGAGCTAAGATATATGGTGCCACAAGCATCGGCAATCATTGCAAAGTCGGAGGGGAACTGAATAATGTCATTTTTCAAAATTATTCCAATAAAGCTCATGATGGTTTTCTCGGTAATGCTGTAATCGGAGAATGGTGCAATATCGGTGCAGATACCAATAATTCCAATCTGAAAAATAATTATACTCATGTGAAAGTTTGGAACTACGGGAAAAATAAATTTGTCGATACAGGTTCACAATTTTGTGGACTATTTATGGGTGATCATTCCAAAACCGGGATAAATACGATGTTTAATACTGGCACGGTCGTGGGAGTCAGTGCCAATATATTTGGCCCCGGATTTCCTAGAACATTTATTCCTTCATTTTCTTGGGGAGGCAATCACGGCTTCACCTCATTCAAAATCGAAAAGGCTTTTGAGACAGCAGAGACCATGATGAAAAGACGCGGATTGGAACTAACGGAAACAGATAAAAAAATCCTGACTGAAATCTATAATAATTCGGCAAAGTATAGAGTCTGGGAGAAGTAATATTGCCACTTTTGTATAGTGGAGTAAAAAAATCTGAGATCTTAAATCGTTAATCAGTGTTCGATATTCAGATTGAATAACGAATATCGATTAACGAATAATGATATTAGAAGTATTGGAATAGGGGTAGAAAAATCTGAGATCATAAATCGTTAATCAGTGTTCGATATTCAAACAGAATAATGAATGTCGATTAACGAATAATGATATTAGAAGTATTGGAATAGGGGAAGAAAAATCAAAAATCTTAAATCGTTAATCAGTGTTCGGAATTCAAACTGAATAATGATATCGATTAACGAATAATGATATTAGAAGTATTGGAATAGGGGTAGAAAAATCTGAGATCTTAAATCGTTAATCAGTGTTCGATATTCAAACTGAATAATGGATATTGATATAACGAATAATGATATTAGAAGTATTGGAATAGGGGAAGAAAAATCTTAAATCAAAAATCGTTAATCAGTATTCGATATTCAAACTGAATAGTGAATATCGATTAACGAATAATGATATTAGAAGTATTGGAAAACAAAAACAATATTTATGAACAAATTTGATTTAGAAGAAAGATTAATTGAATTTGCTGTTTTAATTATCGAAATTGTAAATGAAATAGAGAATACTAAAGCAGGAAATCATTTATCAGGTCAAATAGTACGTTCTGGTACATCTGTTGCATTAAATTATGGAGAAGCACAAAGCGCAGAATCAAAAAGAGATTTTATTCATAAAATGAAAGTGATTTTAAAAGAATTAAGAGAAACATTTATTTGTCTAAAAATTCTAACAAAAAGTAAAATATATACTGAATACAAAATTGAAAAAGCAAAAAAAGAAAATAATGAATTGATTTCTATTTTTGTTAAAAGTATTGAAACAGCAGTAAAAAATCAAAAATCGTGAATTAGCCTGTCCTGCTGCTGTACGTGGAATCAATTGGTGTTCGATATTTAAATGGAAAAAATCTTAAATCAAAAATCGTTAATCAGTGTTCGATATTCAAACTAAATAACGAATGTCGATTAACGAATAATGATTTCAGAAGTATTGAAATAGCAGTGAAAAAATAAATCAAAAATCGTTAATCAGTGTTCGATATTCAAACTAAATAACGAATGTCGATTAACGAATAATGATTTCAGAAGTATTGAAATAGCAGTGAAAAATAGTTAAAAGTAAATTGTTAAATCCGTGTTTGACATTAATGGAAAAAATCTTAAATCAAAAATCCCTAATCAGTGTTCGATATTCAGATTGAATAATGATATCGATCAACGAATAATGATATTAGAAGTATTGGAAAACAAATAAAAAAATAAAAATCTTAAATCAAAAATCGTTAATCAGTGTTCGATATTCAAACTGAATAATGAATATCGATTAACGAATAATGATTTTAGAAGTACTATTATGAAAAAGCCTATAGATAAAAAGCTCATCAGCTATGTAAAGGATGTCCTTTTAGAAAGCACTTTCTCGGAGTACAACGAGGTGCTGGATATATACCTTAGCAGAGGCAGATATCAACTTTGTACGGAAGGTGCTGTGTACTCGTATGAAGATAAATACATCAATTTTACCGAAACTTTTAAGAAAATAAATTGGGATTTGCTTGGTGTCAATAAGGTATTAGTCCTTGGATTGGGACTGGCTTCTGTTCCACAGATTCTGGAACAGGTCTTTGATAAAAAGTTTGAGTTTCATGCGGTAGAAATTGACGGGGAGATAATAAGGCTTGCCGAAAAGTATATTTTGGACGAACTGCAATCACCTATTCAGATATTTGAAATGGATGCTGAGATTTTTGTCGATATTGCATCTGAAAAGTACGATATGATAATTGTTGATATTTTTGAGGATGCAAAAGTACCTGCGAAATTTGAAACTAATATATTTTTAGAAAAAGTAGAAAAAATGCTTGAGCCAAAAGGTATTTTGCTCTACAACAGGCTAAATACTAGTGATGAAACTCTTGCAAATACATTGAAATTTTATGAGAATATATTTTTGAAAGTATTTAATAATGCCGCTCCGGTTTATATCAAAGACAATATAGTTTTGTGTAGTAACAAAGATGTTTTATTAGACTTTAGATGATTTTGGACTTTTTATTGGTTGTATTTTACTTCACAAAAAAAGCCCCGCTCATCGCTATGATGATTGGGACTTTATATTGATAATTGAAAATAATATTAATCTAAACTACCTATCATTTTCTCCGGTCTTACCCAAGCGTCAAACTCTTCTTCGGTAAGATATCCTAAGTCCAATGCAGCTGCTTTGAGCGTTGTGTCTTCCTTATATGCTTTTTTAGCAATCTCAGAAGACTTATCATAACCGATATGGGTATTCAAAGCAGTCACAAGCATCAAGGAATTGTTGAGATGTTCTTTGATTCTTTTATAATTTGGTTTTAACCCCAAGATGAGGTTTTTAGTAAAACTTCTAGCAGCATCACCAATCAACTTGGCTGACATTAAGAAATTGTAAATAATCATGGGCTTATAAACATTGAGTTCGAATTGACCGTTTAATCCGCCGACTGTGATTGCAACATCATTACCCATCACTTGAGCCATAGCCATAGTCATAGCTTCAACTTGAGTAGGATTAACTTTTCCCGGCATAATTGAAGATCCCGGTTCATTTGCCGGAATAATCAATTCCCCAATACCACTTCTTGGTCCTGAAGCAAGCATACGGATATCATTTGCTATTTTAAATAATGATACTGCAACTGTTTTCAATGCACCGTGTGACTCGACTATTGCATCTTTGGAAGCTAGAAGTTCATATTTGTTTTCTCCTGTTATAAATGGATATCCTGACAATTTTGCAATATTTTTTGCTACTAATTCTGAGTATCCTTTTGGCGTATTCAAACCTGTACCTACAGCAGTACCGCCAAGAGCCAATTCAGAAAGATGTGCAAGCGTATTTTTTATTGCTCTAATACCGTGATCTATTTGTGAAACATACCCTGATAATTCTTGACCGATAGTAAGAGGAGTAGCATCCATAAAGTGAGTACGACCAATTTTCACAACATCCATATACTCTTTAGCTTTTTTATCTAACTCATCTCTCATCTTTTCCAGATTTGGTATGGTGTTTTGCATCAATATCGTATATGCTGCTATATGCATAGCTGTAGGAAATGTGTCATTTGATGATTGTGACTTATTTACATCATCATTTGGGTGAACTTTTTTTGTGGTATCTACCAATTTACCACCAAGCAATACATGTGCTCTATTAGCTATTACCTCATTGAGATTCATATTTGATTGTGTTCCTGAACCAGTTTGCCATACAACCAAAGGAAATTGGTCATCAAGCTTACCGGCAGAAATCTCATCTGTCACTTTCATTATAATATCTCTTTTGTCTTCGGGTAAAACTCCTAGTTCTGCATTTGTGATTGCTGCAGCTTTTTTCAAGATGGCAAAAGCTCTGATAATTTCTTCAGGCATTTTTTGACCTCCGATTTTGAAGTTTTGGAAAGATCTTTGAGTTTGTGCTCCCCAATATTTGTCAGCAGGGACATCAACGTACCCTAAACTGTCTTTTTCTTTTCTATATTCCATTTGCTTAATATTTTTAATCAAGAATTAATATCTACAGCACCAAAGATACAATATAATCTGCAAAATAATATTTCATTTCTTTGTAAAAAACGCTATTTTTAATCGTTTCTAAATTACAACGGCTTTTCTAAAACAAATCCGGGCAAAATTGCACGACGCAAAAAACAACTATAATGTAGCAGCAAGAAAACAGGTGATTTTTGAAATTCAGATTAATCAGTTGGGATTGCAAAAATTTAGATAAAAATTCTTAAATTTGGTGGTTGTTAGATTGGCATTATTCTTTTTAGTGTAAAAATAGGTCAAAATTCGTTAAAAACTGATTATTGTTTGAGCCCTGACGAAGTCGGGCGAGTCTTAAGGCATTTAGAATTTTGAGTGATTTTGGAGCGTTAAAAAAGAATACTTTCAGAGCTCCGATTTTGATAAATCGGTTCTCTTATTAGCAAGCAAATCATTCGTTCATTGTTTTACTTTTTTTTCATAAGTACTTAAAGTAATCTTATTAATTAATCAGCAAAAGTGTAAATGAAAATAATTATTACAATCGGAATTTTTATAGCATTTTTTCAGTTTCTTTTATTGCAAAATAAAAAAGGAAAGTCTTTGCCTGATAAAATTCTATCTTTCTGGATGCTTGTTATCGCATTTCATTTATTGAGTTATTATTTACACTTAAATGGTTATTGGATAAAATTCCCTCATTTAATTGGATTGACAGTGCCTTTTCCACTTTTTTATGGACCTCTATTGTATTTATATACGTCTTATTCTCTTAAAAAAGATAATCATTTAAATAAAAATGATTATATCCACTTTTTACCCATCCTTCTCTCCTATTTATATATGAGTAATTTTTACTTTTTTTATACTGCCGAAGAAAAAAGATTGGTTGATTTGGGGCAAATACACGATTTTGATTCTTTTACTAATCTATTACTTCTCGCTTTTATTATTTCCGGTGTTAGTTATACGGTTTTGTCATTAAAACACTTAAGAAAATATAAGCAGTTAATAAATATTAATTTCTCCTATGATGAGAAAATTAACTTACAATGGCTACATTATTTTATTCTAGGAATAGGAATTATTTTTTTTACAGCTATTATAGTCATAATAACACGAAATTTCTTAGGATTCAACTATCCGTTTAATCCCGATTTTATTTTTTATTCAATGCTGATTTTTGCAGTTATTTCCTTGGGATATTTTGGTATCCGGCATAAAAATATTTTTGTTGACAATATAATCATTGGACTCCAAGACAACTCTACAAAAGACTCTTACAAAAATTCCGGCTTGAATGATGATCTTGCAAATAAAAAGCATACAGAACTCCTTGCATTAATGGAGAGTGAAAAGCCGTATTTAGAACCCAAACTTACATTATCTAATCTCGCTGATTTATTGGAAATATCACCAAATTATCTTTCACAAATAATTAATCAATTTGAAAACCAAAACTTCAATGATTTTGTGAATAAATATCGTATTCAAGCATTTATTGAACGAGCATCTTCAAATAATCAATTTAGTTTGCTTGGTCACGCTTTCGACTCGGGATTCAATTCCAAATCAACTTTCAACAGTGTTTTTAAGAAGCAAAAAGGTTGTACTCCTTCTCAATTTATATATAATCAGGGTAAATAAGCAAGTCCAAGATATTATTTGTATTATTTAGCACTTTATACCATCGCTCTGTCTATCAATATATTAAATTACACATAATGATGCTTCCAGCTAAAATAAGTCCAATATTATAGGATTGGGCGATTATAGTTTCTTAATACTGTTCTTTTGCATCATAAAAACATAAAATTAAAATTTGTAAGTATGAAACTATACAACAAACCTTTATTGTTCTACACACTTTCAACTGCAATTCCTTGGTCGTTTTGGAGTGTTGCTGCATATATAAGTCATTTGGAAACTCAAAACGAACTGAATGCTCTAATAGCGAGCATAATAGGATTTATAGGGTTAATATCACCAATGATTGTTGCATTTTGGCTAATGAAAAGAGATAAAATACTAAAGAAGGATTTATTTCCAAGATTTTTTAATTTTAAATCAATCAAACTCATTTATCTGTTTTTAACTGCTTTTCTGATGTTGGGAAGTATTTTATTGTCACAAGCTATATCATTATTATTTGGTTATAGTGCTTCTCAATTTCAAATAGCCGGACATTATACCTTTACTTCGGGAGTTTTCCCAGTATGGTTTTTACTTATTATTGCCCCAATAGTTGAGGAGTTAGCCTGGCATACATATGGTACAGATACTCTTCGACAACGATATAATTTATTTAAAACTTCAATGGTTTTTGCTTTATTTTGGGGAGTATGGCATATTCCGCTATCATTTATCAAAGACTATTATCAAAGTAATTTGGTCGAATCCGGTACAATTTATTCCATAAATTTTATAGTCAGTTTATTCCCGTTTGTTTTGATAATGAATTGGCTTTATTACAAATCAAATAGAAATATTCTTATCCCAATAATTTTTCATATTTCAGCCGGGTATTTCAATGAAATATTTGCTACTCATCCAATGAGTAAAGTAATTCAAACAGGATTGTTAATACTGCTGTCCATTTATATCATTTTAAAAGACAAAGCATTCTATTTTAATCTAAAAACCAATCATTAATATGAAAAAATTAGTTATTCTATTCGTAAGTATTATTTGTTTTTCCGGCTTTTCTTCCGCTCAAACTGTTACTCAAACAGTAAAGGGAAAAGTTGTTGATCAAACAACTCAAAAACCAATTATTGGGGCACGTATTATTCTCTTAAATAGCGAACCTAATAAAGGCACTATAACGAGTTTGGAAGGCGAATTCACATTAGAAAATGTGCCGGTCGGAAGACAAACTATTGAAATAAGTATGCTTGGATATGAAAGTACATTGCTTACAAATCTTTTGATAAGTTCAGGGAAAGAGGTCGTTTTGGATATTGATTTAATTGAGAAAGCAACAGAAATGGATGAAGTAGTTATTGTTGCCAACAAAAAAGGCAAACCATTAAACGGTATGGCAACGGTAAGTAGTAGGCAATTTACGGTAGAAGAAACGCAACGGTATGCAGGAGGACTCAATGACCCTGCACGTTTAGTCTCCTCATTTGCTGGCGTTGTAACTCCATCAACAAGTAATAATGGAATTTCTGTTCGTGGAAATAATCCTTCAGGTCTTTTGTGGAGAATAGAAGGAGTGGAAATTCCTAGTCCAAATCATTTTGCAAATTTGACTATTGCAGGTGCAGGTCTTTTAACGGTTTTGAGTAGCCAAATGATGGGAAATAGTGATTTTTATACAGGTGCTTTTCCTGCCGAATATGGAAACGCTACCTCCGGAGTATTTGACATTAATCTAAGAAAAGGAAATTCTTCAACCAGAGAATATACTTTCCAAGCAGGTTTGTTAGGTCTTGATTTTGCTACTGAAGGTCCTTTTAGAAAAGGGGGAAAAGCATCTTATTTAGTTAATTATAGGTACTCAACAATGGCACTAATAAGTCCGATATTACCTAGCAATAGTGGAGTGTTAGAATACCAAGATTTATCATTTAAACTAAACTTTCCTACAAAAAAGGTAGGGACATTTTCTTTATGGAGTATTTCCGCATATGATGGTATCGACATAGAAGCATTGGATAGTCTGGATTGGCAATCAAATTCCGATAAGGATAATTCTCAAACTGCTTTATATATGTTTGCAACAGGTTTGAAACACAAAATCATAGTAAAATCAAACGCTTTTTTAGAAATCTCTCTATCAGCTAGTGGAAATGGTTTGAAATTTAAGGAACAACGATTAGATGATAAATTACAACCCCACCCTATGTCAGGTGCTAGTAAAAACAATTATAGAATAACACTACAATCAAGCATTACGTATTACTACAACAAAAAACACACCAACCAAACAGGATTCTATTACAATCATTTAAGATATAATTTAAAT
>Ga0256831_1000661_pt1 | contig 18003 bp, 21 predicted proteins | sample 132544metaG_FD_189087 | JGI IMG/M metagenome (GOLD analysis project Ga0256831, IMG submission 189087) | Hydrothermal vent microbial communities from Lau Basin, Pacific Ocean - 132-544 | ecosystem: Environmental > Aquatic > Marine > Hydrothermal vents | place: Pacific Ocean: Lau Basin | collected...
TCAACCCAGTTGACCGTTCTCTGCGGTTTTGAAATGGACGGTGTTGGTTTTATCGCGACTCTGATCACTATGTCCTCTCCATTGGATATTCCACCCAATATACCTCCAGCGTTGTTTGTAGCAAACCTAACCTTTCCGTCCCTCAAAACGATTGGATCGTTGCACTCACTACCTCTCATTTTGGCAACTTTAAACCCGGCACCTATCTCCACACCTTTAACAGCTGGAACGCTCATCAAGGCAAAAGCCAAGTAGGCGTCGAGCTTTAAAAAGACTGGTTCACCCAAACCGGGAGGAACCCCCCTCGCAACAATTTCCGCAACTCCTCCGACGCTGTCCCCTTCACTCTTAGCCCTTAGGATTGCATCCTCCATCCTTCTTGCAACATCCCCATCCGGACATCTAACGGGATTGGATTCCGCCAATTCGTATATCTCTTTGATGTCGTAATCTTCCGCTTTGAAATCGCACGAAATTCCAGCGATCTCCCTCGTAAATCCAACGATCTTCACATCAAACCTCTCAAGTATCTTTTTGGCTATAGCTCCGGCCATCACCCTCGCGACGGTTTCCCTCCCAGATGCTCTACCACCACCTCTCCAATCCCTGAATCCGAATTTGACCTGATAAGTGTAGTCCGCATGTCCCGGTCTGAATAGATGCCTTATCTCCTCGTAGGGTTTCGAGTTTACGTCTTTGTTGTAAACGAGCATGCTTATCGGCGTTCCCAAGGTCTTTCCCTCGAAGACGCCTGAGAGTATGATAACCTCGTCCCTCTCCCTCCTCGACGTGGAAATGGAGGACTTCGGCTTTCTCCTGTCCACCTCCTTCTGAATATCCTCCTCGCTCAACTCCAAGCCAGCTGGACAACCGTCAACGACGCAACCTACAGCTTTCCCGTGACTCTCACCCCAAGTCGTAACCCTGAAGAGCACTCCAATCGTGTTACCCATCATCGCGTGAATAACGTTAAGAACACTTTTCAAACTTTTCCCATCGTGAACGTCGAGGAGTTCGTCGGAGTTAGGTGCTACATTACGAGGTATGAGGGTATAAACGGGAGCTTTAAGGAGAACGTTGAGGACTTTTACGTTGAGGAGGTAGCGGATTTGAAAATGGGGGAAGGTGAATGGGTAATCGTGAGGGTCAAAAAGAGGAACTGGGATACCATGAACTTCGTCAGGGTTCTCTCAAACAAGCTCAGAATAAGCCAAAAGAGGATTAAGTTTGCGGGAACGAAGGATAAGAGGGCCGTAAGCGTTCAATACTTCTCAATCAGGGTTAAAGATAAGAGCGAAGTTGAGAGGTTGAGGGATATTAAAATCAAGGATGCGGAAATTGAGATCGTTGGATACAGCCCTAAACCGATCGAGTTGGGAGAGCTTAGGGGTAACCTGTTTAGGGTGACGATTAGGAAAGCCAAAAACGTCGAGAACATTCCAAAGATAGAGGAAGAGCTGATTGCAAGGGGAACTCCAAACTTCTTCGGATTACAGCGTTTCGGTTCCATAAGGTTCGTAACCCACGAAGTTGGTATGTGCATACTCAAGAGGGATTACGAAAACGCCTTCTGGATTTACGTTGCAAAGCCGTTCGAAGGTGAAAACGAGGAGGCGAGAAAGGTTAGAGAGATACTTTGGGAGACGAGGGATGTCAAGTTCGGTTTGAGAGAACTGCCCAAATACCTCAGATACGAGAGAGTTCTCTTGCAGAAGTTGAGAGAGTGCGGAGACGAGAAGAGAGCCCTACTATCTTTGCCTGACAACCTTAAGATGATGTTCGTCCACGCCTACCAATCATACATATTCAACAACGTTCTTTCCGACAGAATAGAGGAGTTTAAAAGCCTGAAAGTCGTTGAGAAGGGTGATTGGGTTGATTTCGTCAAATTAAACGAACACTACACGTTTGCCGAGGATTTCGTTAGGGTTCACGACTACAACTACAAGAGGGTGAAGTTCCTCGTTGAAAGGGGTATGTGCTCTCTGGCCATACCCCTACCGGGTTACGAAACAAAACTGGGGGATGACTGGACTTCCGAAAGGATAAGGCATTACTTGGAGAGAGACGGTATAACTTTAAAAGACTTCAAGCACGAGTTTAGGGAGTTCTCATCTAAGGGTAGCTACAGGGTGGCGGATATGCTGATAGAACACACGAACTTCAAATACGAGTTGAACGAAGATGTTAGATTCAGCTTTTATTTACCCAAGGGTTGTTATGCGACGGTATTGCTTAGGGAGTTTGTAAAAAAGCCCCTATTCTGATTCAGCCTCCTTTTTCATCATCTTCGCTCTCTCCTTTGCTGTGTAACCCGTCAGTTCCTCCAAAAACTTGTTGTAGGTCTTTATAGTTTGAATTGCAACATCTTCTGGAACGTTGGGATTGGTTTTTGTTTCGACGCATAGCCTCCCGTTCTCAATCCAAACCTTCATAACCTCCATAGCTCCAAAGCTTGCGAAGTAAAACTTGCCTTCCCTCCTGTAATCCTTAAAGAACTTCTTCAAGAGCTCTTCAAGCCTTTCCTCGCTCGCCTTGTAACCCCTCTTAAACCTGTACTCTCGCATGAAAATCGATCGTTAAAAACCTTATATACTTTCTGTCAGAGTTTACTTATGGAAACCAAGGTTGTAGTTGAGAGGGTTGACGTAAAAAATCCGATAGTTTTCACGAGCTTTCCCGGAATTGGGCTCGTTGGGACTATTGCGAGCTCGCATTTGATAACCGAGCTGAACTTGGAGTGGATAGGTGTTGTGGAATCCAAGGACTTGCCCCCCGTAGCTTCTCTGATGGATGGAGTGATACTACCACCCGTGAGGATTTACCAGAGCAGAACGCTCGAATTCGTTTTGATACACTCCGATGTCCCAATATTTCCCCACATAGCATACGAAATGAGCGAGAAGATACTTGACTGGGTCATTGAAATAAACGCCAGAAGGATATACTCTCTTGCTGGAGTTGCAACATTCGAAGATAAGAAGAGGGTCTTCGGTGCTGCAACTTCTAAGGAACTTTTGGATGAGATAAAGGACTACGTCGAAATATTCAAGAGCGGAACGATATCGGGTATAGCTGGAAGCATTTTAAACGAGTGCGTTGTTAGGAAATTCCCCGGTTTGGCTTTGCTGGGAGAGACGTTGGGATTCAATCCCGATCCGAGAGCGTCTGCAGAATTAATAAAGACTTTGAACAAGATTTTCGGATGGAACGTTAGCGTTGAGAAACTGATAAAAGAAGCGGAAGTAATAGAGGCCCAGATGCAGAAGTTGGCCGAGCAGGCGAGAATGCAGGAGGTTGGTAGAAGGGAGGAGTTGCCCATGTATGGGTGAGATTATGAGGTGTCTGGTCTTAACAGGTATATCGAAGGAGGTTTTGGACGATTTGATAAACAGAAGGATAAGGACGATCGAATTGAGAAGTGCCCACAACATCGCAACCGCTTTAAAAGCTGAGGTTGGAGACTGCGTTTTTCTAACGAACGCAAAAACGTTCGACGTCGATAGGGGGACCTTGGGGGTAATAGCCATAGTGAACGGTAAAGAAGTTTACACGCACTCTCTCATGTTTTCGACGCCTACGATGATACAGGAAAGCGAGATGACCGTTGTTAGATTGAAACTTGAAGTTAAAGGGTTTGGAAGGGTTGTTAGGGTTTACAACACGGACATACTCGACACTACGGAAGCTGACGTGGTTGAGGTGAGCTACTTCGATGCGAGGTAGCTTTCCAAAACCATTTTTAAAGCCTCCACCTTCTCCTCAAACCTTAAAAATCCGCTGACTATCGCACCTTCAAAGTTCTCCATCGTTGCTATGTCGTAGGCCTGATGCCTGCTCTTCTGAAGCCCCTTGAGGTTTGTGGGCGTCACGCAAAACACCAAGAACTTGGATTTTAATCCCCTTATCTCCGCTATCATCCTATCTCCCCTCTCATCTCCCAATTCGGAAGTAAAAAGTAGGAAGTCGTAATTACTCTCATCCAAATCGTCAAAGCTGTCGAATACCTCGGCGTTCGGATACTCCTTCAAGACCTCTTCGACAACATCCCTCAGGCCGTAAGATATCACGGCAAACCTCATTAAACGGAATTTCCAAAGAATGGATAAAAGCTTAACGGAGCAAAGGACCAACGTCTGGAAAACCCTGTCTCTGACCAGTTCCAGCCAGCTTCTGCAGTTTTTTCGGATTTAAAATTAAATCGACAGCATTCCTCACGTGTTCTCTAACCCTGTTTTCCGTTATCTCCCAAAGTTCCCTCTCATCTTTCGCCTCGTCCTCGTGAACGAAAACCTCTATTATGTGCTTGTTCGTCATGAGCTGTGCCATAATCAAACCCAAAGATGCTTCGTGTGCACACTGCTTGTCTATCTGCTTAGGCCCGGGCATTCCCAAAGCTATAACTATCTCGCAACCCCTCTCCTCTATCAACTTCTTCGCTGCAACTGGCAAATCCTTTATTCCCGGAACGGTATACCTCTCGTAGGGGAGAGAGCAAATCTTTCTCAACTCGTCTATTGCAATCTTCCCCATGTTTATCCTTGCGAATGTCGTATCCGCAATTCCGACCTTCATATCTCACTTAGCACCGGTCTAATAATATTCCTTTTGACGAGTATCCTCTCCAAACACGAGAGCGTTGTAACGACCTCTCTCATAGTAACGTTTCCCATGGTCCCTATTCTGAATATCTTGCCCTTTAAATGCTCTTGTCCACCGGAAATGAGTATTCCGTATCTATCTTTAAGCTCTCCCCTGAGCTCTTTATCCGTAATGCCTTCGGGCATCTTTATTGCTGTAACGGTATTGGAGTAACTGCTAAACTCGTTCAACTTCGGAAAGAGCTCAAGCCCGGCCTTCAAAGCCCACTCCCTGACGAAGGAAGATAGCTCTCTATGCCTTTTTATCCTGTTCTCCAAACCCTCCTCCTCTATTATTTTCAAAGCCTCTTCGAGTGCGAAAAATAGCGATACCGCCGGGGTGTATGGGGTTTGCCAATCTTCAAGCTTCTTCTTGTATGCTTTCAAATCCAAATAGAACGGGCACTTCTCGTTGTAGAAGTCCCAAGCCCTATCGTTAACAGCTACGGCACACAAACCGGGTGGGGCACCAATGCACTTCTGACTCCCCACAATCGCAACATCTATACCCCAATCGTCCATCGCAACGTAGTCCCCACCAACGGAAGTTATCCCGTCCATTATAATTAAGGCGTCATACTTCTTAGCCAACCTCGCCAACTCTTTTGCAGGATTCAATATGCCAGTGGACGTTTCGTTGTGAACGAAAGCCAAAGCGTCACTGCCTTCAGCCAAAGACCTTTCAACCCTTTCGAGGTCTATAGGTTCGCCCCACTCGAACCTAACCACGTCAACTTCTTTGACGTATCTTTCCGCAATCTTACCCAATCTCTCTCCAAACTTTCCGTTGTCTATACACGTTATCCTCTTAACTTTTGAAAAGCACGCTATCGAAGCTTCCATTCCAGCCGTTCCAGATGCGGATATTATGAAGACATCGTGCTTGGTTCCGAAGAGCTTTTTTAAGACTTCGGTGCAGTATTGAAGTATCTCCGAGAAATCCTTAGTTCTGTGCCCTATCATCTGCCTTGCCATAGCTCTAATTATTCTCTCGTGCAGTTGAACTGGCCCGGGAATCATGAGGAGCATGGGTTAAATTGGATAGTTCTATAAATACGTTTTCCAAGTTTGAACATGAAACTCCAGCTAACCTTAAAGGACTTCGAAGATTGGTTGAGGGAGAGGGGATACGACAGGAGGATGGGTAAGGAGAACTTCGAGATGTTTTTGGAAATAGGATTGGCCGGTTTGCTCTTTATGAACAGCACACTTCTGATGAGCTACATACTGTCGAATCTGGGATTCCCATCCGAAAGGCTTTCGGAGAAGGTTAGGTTCGAAGTTGGGAAGAGGGTTAGGGAGATAAGAGCTTCTAAGGATTCGCTGGAAATAGCTTTAGACTAATTAAAGTGACGGAAAGGGTTAGGAGGAAGTATAGTATCGATACCCTGTGAAACTTACCGATCTCTATCTTTGAAAGTCTGACCGCTATGAAGTTTGCCAGTGACCCAATCACCGAACCCGTCCCTCCCAAATTAACACCCACCGATAGGGGAAGCCATTTGGGGCTGTGAGGAATAAGCATTACGGTTGTCGGAACGTTGCTGATTATCTGACTCAAAATCGCCGACAAGAGGAAGGTGTTGAACGTATCGGGTTTGAGGATGGCAGACAGTAAAAATGAAAGCTCTTTGAAATCTATAAAGATCAGTGCAAATACCGCAATTAAAGCCAGATCGAGAGTGTAAATTGCCTCCCTACCGAGAATTGAGAATGTTAAAAGGGTCGCGATTAAACCTAAGAACGCGTATCCACATTCTATCAGTCCGACGTTCGCCATGAGCAGAGTTGCGGATGTAATCAACAGAACCTTGTTTATCTCTATTCCAGGTATTTGGAATGTCTCGAACTCCCTCTTACCGCTCATCAGCCGAATCAAAAGGATCAAGATGAGAATCCAAACGAAAACGTATGGAAACATCGATCTAACGAAATCGAAAACGGAAACCTTGTATGTTCTCCAAATTATGATGTTCTGCGGGTTTCCAAAGGGAGTTAGAGACGAACCGATGTTGGATGAGAGTGCTACAACCGTAACTGCCTTCGAAACGTCTATGTCGGAAATCTTGGAGATGGTTAAAACGAGCGGAACAAAAACGAAGACCGCTGAATCGTTCATTATAACAGCGGAGGACGTAGCGGTAATAAATACGAGAGTGCAGAGAAGTTTGAACTCCGAATTTCCAGAAAAACTCACAATTTTACTTGAAATGTTCGTTAAAGCTCCCGAAAGTTCGAGACCCCTTGATATTATCAAGAATGAGATTATGGCGGATAGACTCTCGTAATCTACGAGGTTCAAGCTTTTGCGAGGTAGAGAGGGATCGATTACAGATAGGATTAAGAAGAGCAGGATTAGGAAGGTTAGAAACCACTCCCTCTTTACGAATTCCCGAAGGTTAATCAACGCGTCTTCTCACCTCCTCCGTAAGGGGGTAATCTGGGACCACGTTCTTTCCGTCTTCAGACACCTTGATGTGCATTATGATCAACCTGTTCCAAGCGATGGGAACGACCCAAACTCCTTCCGCTTCTCTAAATTCAACAGCTTCTATGACGTGAGATTCTCTTAAAACACTCTCCATCCTCTCCTTAACCTCGTTCAAGTTCACATCCCTACGAGCCCTAACGGGTCTTCCCTTGGGTGAAGGTGTTTTCGATAGCGGATCGTAGTGAACTCTGTCTATCGCGAATCCCATGTAGGTTATCGGAACGTTTATTTCACCTTCTGGGCCTACTATGGGTCTTTCGACCGTGAAGAGTTGGAGGGCGTTTTTTGCGGTCTCTATCGCCCTTTCGAGTGCATCGAAATCGAGTGGCTTCGTTGGCCTCATACCTTAGGTTGGTTGAAACAATCAAAAAGCTTAACTATTCTTTTTGTTCATTCCCAAGGGATGAGGCATTTGATATCCATGGCGGACCTAACTTCTGAAGAGCTCGAAGAGATACTCAAACTTGCGGAGAAGCTTAAGGAGGAGAGATACAAGGGGAGGGTCACGGATTATTTGAAGAACAAGAGCTTGGCTATGATATTCGAACTTCCATCAACGAGAACGAGGATAAGTTTTGAGGTTGCAATGACGGATTTGGGAGGGCACGCCCTCTACCTGAACTGGAACGATCTGCAGTTGGGGAGGGGAGAACCTATAAAGGACACCGCAAGGGTGTTGAGCAGATACGTTCACGCCATAATGATAAGGGCGAGGAAGCACGAAACAATCCTCGAATTTGCCAAATACTCAACCGTTCCGGTAATCAACGGCTTGAGCGACTTGGAGCATCCCTGTCAAGTTATAGCTGATCTTTTGACCATAAAGGAATACAAGGGTGATTTGAGAAGCGTTAGACTTGCTTGGGTTGGAGATGGCAACAATGTCTGCAACTCCTTGATACTCGCATCAGCGTTAACGGGTATGGAGATGGTGGTGTGCACTCCAAAGGGTTACGAGCCTAACAGGGAGGTAGTTGAGAAGGCCTTAAAGATGGGTGCAAAGCTGACGTTCGAAAGCGATCCTACAAAGGCGGTCGAGAATGCTGACGTTATATATACCGATGTGTGGGTATCGATGGGTCAGGAGAAGGAGAGGAGGAAGAGGTTGAAGGCGTTTGCTGGATATCAGGTGACTCAGGAGTTGGTTGATTCAGCAAAAACCAACGTCGTGGTCATGCACTGTTTACCGGCACACAGAGGTGAGGAGATAACGGAGGAGGTTTTAGAAGGGGAACATTCGATAGTTTTCGATCAGGCGGAAAATAGACTGCACGCACAGAAGGCGATTCTGCTTAAACTCATAGGAAAAGAGGTAGAATAAAAATTTTTAGGCGGATTTCTTGGCCAAAACAATTTCTATTGTCGAAACGTTAACTTTCCTACCCTGCTCGCTCTCCAGCTCCTCTGTGTCGATCTTTATGCTCTCAACATCCACGTTCGGTAGGAATCTGTTCCTCACGATCTCTGCAACATCTACCGCTCTGCTTATCGCCTTCCCTCTCGCCTTTAAAATTACCTTTTCCGCACCTTCGTTGAACTGAGTTAGGGTTGCGAGGACGTAGTTCATTACGGGCTTCTGTCCAACGTAAACCACTCCCTCCGTCATAGCCTATGCAAGAGGTAATCGTTATTTAAAAGTTGCTGATGGCAAACTTTATCTTCTCTGAAAGTTTAGTTAATCTGAGCCGGGGTTGCAGAGTCCGGCACTGCGGGGGACTCGAGATCCCCTGCCCGAAAGGGTTCGTGGGTTCAAATCCCACCCCCGGCGTATTTTGGCAAAACTTATCTAACACCTATCAACTTTTTGGGCATGGATATCGTCGTCGTAGGTGGAGGCGCCTGCGGTTTAAAGGCTGCGTGTAGGGCGAGGAGGAGGAACGAGGGGGCAAACATAACCGTCGTAGATGCGAGCTCTTACCCCTCCCTTGGTAGATGCGGTCTGCCTTACTACGTTGAAGGCTTGGTTCACACTGTTGACGATTTGAGGAAAACCCTTGCGGGCGTTGTTAGGGACGAGAGATACTTCAAGAAGGTTAAAAACATAGAACTCCTATCCAACACAAGGGCTACGGAAATTGACAGGAATAGAAGGGTCGTCAAGATATTAAAGCCAGACGGAAGTGAGGACGAGCTGAACTACGATTACCTCGTTCTCGCAACGGGATCCAAGCCCGTTAGGTTGGACGTTCCCAACTCGGATGCGGAAGGTGTCGTGACCTTCTCGAATCCCGAGGATGCGGAAAGGATAGTAGAGATGTGGGAGAACAACGAGCTTGAGAGGGCGGTGATAATAGGCGGTGGATTGATAGGGATGGAAATGGCAGAAGCTCTGACGAACTTGGACGTTAAGGTGACTGTCATAGAGATAATGGACTACATACTCCCAGCACTGCTCGACTTGGAGATGGCAAAGCTCGTCGAGATTTATCTCAAAGAGAAGAACGTGGACGTTATGACTAAAAGCACGGTAACGGAGATACTGACGAGCGGAGGAAGGGTCAGAGGTGTGAAGGTCAACGGAATCAAGGAGGTTCCGTGCGATCTCGTTTTGATGGCGGTTGGAGTTAGGCCGAACGTCGATCTTGCTGTGAAGTGCGGTTTGGACGTTGGTAAGTTCGGAATAAGGGTTGACGAGCACTTGAGAACGAGCGACGAAAGGATATTTGCTGGAGGTGACTGCGTTGAGAACAGATTCCTCTTGACAGGCGATCCCATATTCACACCCATGGGTAGCGTCGCCAACAAGCACGGTAGGGTTATTGGGGACAACGTCACTGGAGGAAACTCGAAGTTCCCCGGTGTTTTGGGAACCACCATATTCAAGGTTTTCGACATGAACGTCGCAAGAACGGGATTAACCGAAAGGAGGGCGAGGGAGTTGGGCTACGACGTCGTAACGTGCTTGGTTTCGGGTCCCGACAGGGCTCACTACTACCCCAATCAGAAACCAATAAGGGTTAAGCTCGTTGCGGAGAGGGGAAGCGGAAGGATACTGGGTGCACAGATAGTCGGATTGGGAGTTGTAGATAAGAGGATAGACGTAGTCGTATCGGCAATGCACATGAAGGCGAGCGTTTACGATTTGTCCAACTTCGATTTGGCTTACGCACCCCCATACGCTCAGGCAGTGGATACCCTGATACATTCGGCAAACACCGTGATAAACAAGATGGAGGGGTTGATCGAAACAATTTCAAGCTTCGAATTGAAGGAGAAACTCGATAGAGGAGAAGACTTGGTTGTTCTCGACATAAGGAGTGAAGAGGAGTTGAAGAAGTTCAAGAGGATAGAAGATGAAAGGGTTCTACACATCCCACAGAGCGAGCTCAGGGAGAGATACGATGAGATTCCAAAGGACAAGGAGGTGGTAATAGTCTGCCAGATAGGTGCGAGAAGCTACGAGGCCTACAGATTTTTAAAGAGCAAGGGTTTCAAATGCAAGGTTTTGGAGGGCGGTTTGGCCTTCTGGTTCTGGTAATTTTTATAAATCTTAAAATCTTTTTAGGTCGATGAAGCTCGGTTTTGTGGGTGCGGGTAGAATTGGTTCCACAACAGCCTTCACATGCATACAGCACCTCGACTTGGAAGAGGTCGTTTTGGTTGACATAGTTGAAGACTTGGCGGTTGGAGAGGCCATGGACATATCCCATGCGGTCGTCGGCTTAGACAGATACGTTAAGGTAAGGGGTGGAAGCGACTACTCCCTTTTAAGGGGATGCGATCTGATTGTGGTTTCCGCTGGTTTGGCGAGAAAGCCGGGTATGTCCCGATTGGACTTGGCCAAAAAAAACGCCGAAATAATTAGGGAAGTTGCAAAAAACTTAGTCAAACACTCAAAGGAAAGCAAGATACTCGTCGTTACCAACCCCCTCGACGTCATGACCTACGTGATGTGGAGGGAGAGCGAAAAGGATAGGAGAGAAGTTTTCGGTATGGGTAGCCTGTTGGATACGGTTAGGCTTAAGGAGATAATCATTTCAATGGGAGGAAAACCCAAGAGGGTGTTCATGATGGGCGAACACGGGGATTCAATGTTCTGTCCCAAGAGTCTGGCGGATGTGGAAGGTGAAGTTGATTTGGATAGGGCGGTTGAGGAAACGAGGAAGGTTGCCATGGAGGTCATAAAGAGGAAGGGTGCAACTTTCTACGCTCCGGCCATATGCATATTCAGAATGGTTAAAGCGGTGCTCGAAGATACGAAAGAGGAAATTCCGACGAGCGTAGTGTTGCAAGGGGAATACGGAATAAAAGACGTTGCTTTGGGTGTTCCCGCAATACTCGGTAGAGATGGAGTTGAAGAGGTAGTGGAATACGACCTGAGCGAAGAGGAGGTTGAGTTGTTAAGGAGATCCGCTGGTATTTTGAAGGAGAGGATTGAGGAGTTGGGCTACCGAATATGAGAATACTCGTAAACGGACTTCTACCCCACGACTCTGGAAAGACCACTATGGCCTCATCCCTCATAAGGGTTTTTAGGGATTTGGGTTACGACGTGGGATTTTGCAAGCCGATCAGCGGTATAAACGGGTGGTATCAGTTTAAGTGCGTGGAAGAAAGCTTAAAACTTGGATTTCTCGTCGGAGAAGACTTAATAAAGCTTCACAAAGCGTGCGAAAGTGGAGACGATTTGAGGGTTGAAGGGGTTGTCGTTTCCGTCGTCTTTCCCCCAGACCCGATAAAGGTTGACTTCAGAACGGACTACTACACCGTTCACAATCCCGCAGTGGTTAGAATTTACAGAGATCACTACTACTTCCCCTCAAATCTTAAACTCCTCTCCAAGGAGATTTCGAAGGTTGTAGAAAAGATGATAGAAAGGTTTAAAGCCGAAAAGCACGACGATTTCAACGAGCTTTTTGAAGAGGGGTTGAGGATTGCAAGGAAGTGCTTCAAAACTTTGAGACACGAAGTTACGATTATCGAATCCTACAACAACGTTGCAAAACCTGTAGAGATTGAATGCGATTACGTTCTATCCGTCATGCCTTGCAGGGCGGTTTTAATCGACGGTAAAGACTTCGAGATGGCTACAAACCTAACCCACTTGAACACGACCGAAAGGGTGTTGGAGGTTGTGAAACCCGTTGAGGTTTTCGAGGTCCCGCCTATGAGGAGCGAAGAAACGGCCAAGAATATTGTGGAATTTTTATTAAAAGATTGAGAGATAACGATATATTCATTCGCACCAAAAACCTTTGAGGGTATCCGATGAAGCCGAACCCGGGCACTGATGAGTGATGAGATCAACCGGTCGCAAACTCTGCAAACGTTTTGTTCGCCCTCTCGAAGAACTCCTTAGACCTTTCGAAGTCTCCCATGTCCTTATACAATCCGCTTAGATACATGCAAACGTCGGCAATTGCGGACTTGTAGAACTCGTTCTTCTCCGCCAACTCCTCGAATATCTTCAGAGCTTCGAGATACATTTTCTCCGATTTCTTGTGCTCCTTTAAAACCCTTAAAAGGGATGCGTAGTTGCAGAGAACGACCGCCAAATCAACCTTGTAATCCTCGTTTTCCTTGACGAGTTCCCTGTATATGCTTTCCGCCTCAGCGAAGAACTCGTCGGACTTGTCGTATATTCTCAAATCCTTGTAAAGGGAAGCCAAGTTGTTTAAGGTTTGGGCTAACATGGGTTTGAATGCGGGATTCGATTTGGCCAACTCCCTTCTAATTTCAAGGGCCTCCTCAAGCAAACTCCTTCCCTTCTCCTTATCTCCGCTCTCCACGTATATTATTCCGAGGTCGTTCAAAACGTCGGAGAGCTCCTTAAGCCAACTGCTGTCCTCCCTTGCCAACCTCCTCAAAATCTCCTCCGCTTTTACGTAGCAGATTTCCGCCCTGTCCTTCATTCCCATGAGGCTTAAGGCCTTACCACCGCTCAACAGAAATATAGCCTCCAGCTCTTCCGATTCGAGCTGTCTGCTTAGTTTTGCACCCGTTAAAGCTGAAACCGCCTGACCAGCAATACCCTTTCTGCTCATGTCCCTCGAAGATACCTTAAGCATGTGCGAGTAGTATATCAGAGCCAGAATCTTTCCCCACTCACCCTCGATCTCTTCGATGACTTGAGGATCGTCAAACATGTTTTTGGCCTTCTCTCTAACATCCTCTGGAGCCTTGCTTAGAACGTAGTTTAATGCCAAAATTGGCTCTCCAACCCTTATGAGCTCCGCGATCTCCTTAACCACATCCCTCATACCGAGCCTTCGGCGGGTAGTATATAAGGTTATTGTTCGACCTCAACGACCTCCCTTATCCTTTCGATCGGTAGGGCCCCAAGTCTCAGAACCTTTGGGGGTTTCGTTGTAGTATCTATGACTGTGGACTCGACCTTTAAAGGAGTCTCTCCCGCATCTATCAGGGCGTCTATTCTATCCCCCAGCTCTTTCAAAACGTCCTCAGCTCTCGTAGGTGAGGGTCTTCCAGAAACGTTTGCGGAAGTTGAAGTTATTGGAACACCGCTAAATTCAGCAAGTTTTAAGGGAACCACGTGTTTTGGCATTCTCAAACCAACCTTGTCGCTCCCAGCGGTGAGTATCGACGGCAAAACATCCCTCTTCCTAACCACGATGGTTATCGGGCCGGGAAAGAATGCCTTCATCAGCTTCAAAGCTATTTCGTTTATCTCTCCAAACTCGTTGGCCATCTTCAAACTCGGAATAACTATTGAGATGGGCTTCCTCTCCCTACCCTTGATTTTAAATATCCTCTCGACCGCCCTCTCGTTTAAAGCGTTCGTTCCCAAACCGTAAACGGTATCCGTCGGATAAGCGACTATCTTACCCCTTCTTATCATCTCCGCAACCTTCCTCAGAACATCCTCTTCTGGATCGTTGGGATCGACCCTGTAAACCTTCATCTGTATCTCTTCATGAACTCGTTCATTATCCTCTTCTTCAACCTGTAGAGGATACCCATGGGTCTCGAAATAAAAACACCCTTGTATATCAAAATGGCTCTACCCCTTGCAAGGGTTACGAAAGAAATTGGCCTATCCAAACTCGACCTTACCTTGTATTTCAAGAGTTTTTCCCCTCTCTTCAACCTCTCGACGTTTTTTGCAGTGTTTCTTGCCTGCATTTCGGCCTCGTAAGCGGTTTTGGTTGCGACCTTGTTGTCAACGCAAACTTTGGCACAGTCACCTATCGCGAAGACTTTTTCCTTGGCCCTCAAGAATTCGTCAACGACGATTCCCCTCTCGTATCTCAACCCCCCTATGGAGTTCGGAATTACCCCAGCACATGAAATTGCCGTATCGCATTCTATGTCTCCTTTGCTCGTCTCGACAAACTCGTTAACACCCAAAACCTTGCAGGAAGTTAAAACCTCTATTCCCTCCCTCTCCATTAGTTTGGCAACGAAGTTCGAAACCTTGAAGCTGAAGGCTGGGAGAACCCTTTCGAGGTATTCAACCAACGTCACTTCGAAACCCATCTCTCTAAGCTCGAACGCACATTCAACTCCAGTCGCTCCAGAACCTATCACCACAACCCTCTCCGCACATTCCAAAGCCCTTTTGCAGGCCTTGGCACTCTCAAGATCACCCAAGTTGTATGTGTTTTCGAAAGTGAAGGGTTTTGCACCTATCGAAATCACCGCCAAGTCGAAATCCAACTCGTCTCCGCTCGTGATAACCTTTCCGTCCCTTATCTCAATAGCCTCATCCCTAACCCAGTTTACCCCGTTTTTATCGCAGAATTCGGATATTTCTATTGTTATCTCGTCCTCTTCAACCTTTCCAACTAAGTATTCTGGTAAAAACGCTTGGCAGACCATCTTATCTCTGGGTTCGATTAGTGTTACGTCTCTCCCGTATTCCTTTATGAATTCGAGGCCTCCTATCCCTCCCCCTATAACGACGATGTCCATTTCAGACCACTTCTCTTAATTATTTATTTGAGTTATGTTTTAAACCTCGGATTAAATCGTTTTTCCCACGGATTCAAAATTTTTATCTCGAACATATTTCGATCTGTGAAGGTTCAGATAATGGGTGCAGGTGCCTTGGGATGTCTATACGGTTACATGCTTCAAAGGAAGTTCGATGTGATATTCGTCGCAAGGGGTGAACAGCTCAAAGCTCTCAAGAGGGGTTTGAGAGTCACGGGGATCGTTGAGGACTTCGTGAGGGTTAAAGCGGTAGAAAATCCTGTAGAGGCGGACGTAACGTTTGTAACGGTAAAATCGTATGACACCGAGGAGGTTGCGAAAGAGCTTAGCAGGGTAAATTGCGGAATCGTCGTTTCACTTCAGAACGGCATAGGCAACGAAGAGATTTTGATGAACCACTTGGATAGGGTTTTGAGCGGAGTTACGACCTACGCATCCAATCTGGTCGATTACGGATGGATAGAGTTCGCCGGTGAAGGTGAGACTTTCGTAGGTGAGTTGAACGGAAGGATCAGCGACGACGTGATTAGGGTTGTCGAAATCTTGAAATCCGCGGGTGTTAAAGCTCACGCCGTTGAGGATATAGTTAGGAGAAAGTGGATAAAAACGGTCATAAACTCCGCAATAAACCCGATCACCGCAATTTTGAGGGTTAGAAACGGTAAGATTTTGGAAATCGAAGAGCTTTGGGATCTGGCTTTGAGAGTTTTGAGAGAGGGGGAGAAGATTTTAGAGGCCATGGGTTTTGAGGAGAAACTTGAAGAAGTTTTGAGGGACGTTCTAATTAAAACCGCAAGAAACAGGTCTTCCATGCTTCAGGATGTGGAGAGGTGCAAGAGAACGGAAATAGATTTCATAAACGGAGCCTTGGTAAGGAAGGGGGAGGAGCTTGGGATAGACACACCCTACAACAGGACTTTAACTCTGCTCGTCAAATCTCTGGAAAGTATTATATCCTTGAAATGAACTTTAAACGTGGAGTGGTTGAAGGTTCTGTTCGTTTCAGCCATGCCCGTATCGGAGTTGAGGGGTGGGATACCCTTGGCCCTCTACCTCGGATTCGATCCCCTAACATCTTACCTCACCGCTCTCTTGGGCAACTTGATTCCCATTCCCTTCGTCCTCTACACCCTGAACTTCGTCGAGAGGTTCGTTCAAAGGACACCGCTTTCAAAACTTTACTCCAAGTTGATCGAGAGGGTTGAGAGGAGGAGAGTTGCCATCGAGAAATACGGATACTTGGGATTGACTTTATTCGTTGCCATCCCTCTCCCAGTAACGGGTGCTTGGACTGGAGCACTCTTATCCTCCATCTTGGGATTAGACAGGCTTAAATCTTTTTTGTTCATAGCCTTGGGCGTTGCGGTATCTGGAGTAGTCGTTTTAACGTCTTCTTTGGGAATTTTGAAAGTGATCGGATATGTATGAGGCCAAAGCTTACAGAAAAACGAAAGACGTTGCGAGATGTTATCTCTGTTACCACTTCTGCAAGCTCAAAGAGGGGGAAACGGGTAGATGCGGTGTGAGGTTCGTTAAAGATGGTAAACTGTGCACTTTAACCTACGGTAACGTAAGTGCGATCGAAAGCAGACCCATGGAGATAAAACCCTTCTTCCACTTTCTCCCCGGTAAGACCGCCATAACCTTCTCCACGTATTCGTGCAACCTTCAATGCCCTTGGTGTCAGAACTGGCACATCTCCAAATTTATACCTAAGAGTTACAGACCCGTTAGCCCCAAGGAGATAGTAGATAGAGCTATCTACTTTGGAGACATAGCGACGTGTGCGAGCTTTAACGAGCCGACGCTGTTGTATGAGTTTCTTTTGGATTTGTTTAGAATTGCAAGAGATTATGGGCTCTACAACACGATGGTTTCCAACGGATACATCTCACCGCTACCCTTGAGGAACTTGGCGAAAGCGGGTTTGAATGCGATAAACATCGACCTGAAGGGAGACGAGGAGGTTTACAGGGTTTACTGCAAAGGCGAAGTTAAGAACGTCTTAAAAACGATAAAAACCGCAAGAGATTTGAATTTGCACTTGGAGATCGTTTGCTTGCTGGTTACGGACGTGAACGACGATGAAGATTGCGTCAGATGGATGATCGAAAGTCATCTTAGATACGCTGGCGAGGAAGTTCCAATTCACTTCACCCGCTACTTCCCAGCTTATCTTTTCAAAAATCCTCCGACTCCAATAGAAAGGATAGAGAGGGCAATCGAGATGGCTAAAAGGGAAGGCATCGAGTTCGTTTACATCGGCAACGTTCCGGGTCACAGATACGAAAACACATACTGTCCAAACTGCGGTGAACTCCTTATAAGGAGACACTCCTACAGGGTTTTGGACGTTAGGTTGAGGGGCAACAGATGTTGGAGGTGTGGAAAAGAAATTTATGGGATCTTTCAGTAGGAGTAAACCCTTCCGTATGGTCTCTTGCTAACCGGAATCAGCTTGGAAAACTTCTTACCCAGAATTTCGTCCTCCTTGCCTTCCATTTCGAAATTCTTACAGTATTCCTTGACAACATCCTCCAAAAACTTCCAATCCTCTTCATCCATCTCTACAACTCCGACCTCCCTTCCGAGTTGATGTTTCTCGACCTTCCCTCCTATATACATGACCCCTCCGTGCATTCCCGTTCCTATGTAGTAACACCTGTGCCTTTCGATTCCGATCCCCAAAACGATTACCCTTCCACCGGCCATGTATTCCCCTAAAAAGTCCTGAGCGGTCTGGCCTATAACTAAAGTCGGAACCTTGTCCTTGTAACCCTTCATGTGTATCGCACATCTATAGCCAACGTAGTCCCTTATGAAAATCTTACCACCCCTCATACACATCGCTACAACGTCACCAGCCCTTCCGTGAACGACTATCTCCCCATCGTCCATGGTATTTCCCACACCATCCTGAGCGTTTCCGTAAACGATTATTCTGTGTCCAGCCAAAAACGCACCCAAGTCGTTTCCCGG
>Ga0256831_1000662_pt1 | contig 17999 bp, 21 predicted proteins | sample 132544metaG_FD_189087 | JGI IMG/M metagenome (GOLD analysis project Ga0256831, IMG submission 189087) | Hydrothermal vent microbial communities from Lau Basin, Pacific Ocean - 132-544 | ecosystem: Environmental > Aquatic > Marine > Hydrothermal vents | place: Pacific Ocean: Lau Basin | collected...
AGCAGGGTTTAGAAAATAAAAATTGGCGTGGCCTATTTCAGACGTTAATGACCCATTAATGGTTGATAATTCCCCCCCTGTCACACGGCTAATGACATTCTTAATATCGGCAGAGCCAGTAAAGGTAGCGCTTTCGCTAAGACCATTACTTGTATTGAGATTAAAGCTTTTAAAACTATGAAACAGGTTATTACCTGCTCGAGTGCCCAGTTCTTGTCCAATGATATAATGAGGTCCGGAGAGTGTTTGAGCTGTGCCGACACTACCATCGGTGATGATCTCTGCACTGCTATTTGTCGGCTTACTTAACAGATAGGTAACAAGTAAAATCTGCAGAATATAAGCTTTCATTTAATCATTCTCTTATTGCCATTAGGTGATATATTAACTACTTAGATTACCTGAGTTCTGGTTAGATTGGTTTGTTTCTCTGAGCATAGTAGCATTTTTATCTGTTTTTTTATATTGACTGACTACTCAAATAATAGATAAAGATAATTTTTTTGAATGTGTCCTATGAAGGTGTATATTTTGTGCTATCTGTTATACTCACAAGAGCCATCAGCCAAAAAAATTGGCATGAATGGTTTTAAATAATATAAAAAAGCACTTTAAAATCATTTGTGCTAATTTTTTGTTATTTAAGAGAGCCATCAGCCAAAAAAATTGGCATAAATGGTTTTAAATAACATAAAAAAGCACTTTAAAATCATTTGTGCTAATTTTTTGTTATTTAAGAGAGCCATCAGCCAAAAAAATTGGCATAAATGGTTTTAAATAATATAAAAAAGCACTTTAAAATCATTTGTGCCAATTTTTTGTTATTTAAGAGCCTAAACGTGAGTAAATGTACAGTCGTATAATAATAGGGATTGCATCCGAATAATATGTATTCATCGCAAGGTAAACACATTGCTGATCAACTGGTGGAAAAATATGCTCCGTTGGTTAAGAAGATTGCTTATCATATGTCAGCGCGTTTGCCTGCGGACATACATATTGATGATATCATCCAATCTGGCTTAATTGGTCTGCTTAGCGCGGGTAAAAATTATGATCCCAAACAAGGGGCGCAATTTGAGACCTATGCGACGATCCGTATTCGTGGAGCCATTCTTGATGAGGTGCGACGCAGTGACTGGGCACCTAAATCGGTGCATAAAAAAGCACGAGATTTAAGCGCCAGTATTCAGGAAATAGAACGTCGTACGGGGCGTGATGCCAGAGACATTGAAGTTGCTCAGGAAATGGGTATTAGCTTGGATGAATACTATCAGATATTAATGGACGGTAATTCCTGCCGTATGTTAAGTTTTGATGATCTTGGCTCTGATGACACGCATAGTCTGGGTATTTTTGAAGACAGGCAACAAAATGTTGTCAATGAAGTGTTGGAAGATGAATTACAGCAACGTCTGGCGCAGGCAATTGCTGGGCTTCCTGAGCGTGAACGTATGGTGATGTCATTGTATTATGATACTGAGATGAACCTAAAAGAAGTGGGTTTGCTTATGGGAGTGAGTGAATCACGGGTGAGTCAATTGTTAAGTCAGGCTCAATTACGCTTGCGAGCTCGTATTAATGATTGAGTATTTAATGAACCAATAGCCTATTGTTTAATGACACATACAATTAAAAAATCAGCGCATCGTATTACCACACCAACGGGCTTATATGAAGCTAACTATCGTCGTTTTATGCGTTTAAGTGCACAATTGTCTCGTTTAGCAGTGGGTGAAACGATGACATTAGCGACTTCTGGTATCTATTTCGAGGTGCTTGAACAATTTAAGTATACGAGTATTATTTCCCTTAGGCAGTCTTTATCTCATGGTAGTCCGCCATCGGAGGTATCGTCGTTACCATTATCATGCATTACTATGGAATTGCGAGTGTGTCATGATGCCTGTGTTATTGAAGTGATCGCCTATGAAGGTGCTTACTCCATTCAATCAGCCAAGGTTTATCCCAATCAGCATATGTTGCAAATTGATGAGAAAAGACAATTAAATGTGTTTTTAAAAGAGCTTTTAGAAGAGGCACTTAAAGCAGAAAAATCATTAGCCCATAAGATGAAATTGCATTAAATAATTGACCATATTCTATAAATAAACAGTGATGTAAAAATTTTATGAGAAACAATGTACGACCTTTTTTTATTGCTATTGTGCTTCTAATCGTAGGATGGCATACAATCGTTTATGCGGGTACTGTGGAATCTGATAGTCAGAAAATAATAGAGCAGGGTATTAAACACTTTCAAGAAAAAAATTATGCCCAAGCCAGAAAATTATGGCAACCACTGGCTAAAAAGGGCGATATAAGAGCACAGTATAATTTAGCCTTATTAAGCAATATTTCCGGTACAAAAAATAACTATTTATTAATGAGCAGAGAGAATGGGCTGGTTGATGCGTATTTTGTCAAGCTTAAAAAAACAGTTCAGGCTAAAAAAAATGTAATAGGGGAGGCTAAGCTGGCAAAGCATGGCTCAATAGATCCTCTAAATTGGCTTAGACAACAACCAAAAACCTATTATACCCTGCAACTAGAAACAGGAATTAATAAAAAAAGTATGCAGGCAACGCAGGATAAACTCTTAGCCAGTAATGCCTTGTTGCAAAAAAACGCGCTTTATATTCAAAAAATTGAGCGCAAACAAGATGATAAGGTAATTGCTAATTATATTTTATTATATGGCAGTTTTGATACCTATCAAAATGCCAAAGATGAAGCTGAGCGTTTACCTAAGTCAATACAAAAATCAAGTCCATGGATCAGACAATTTAGCACCTTGCAATCAAAGGTGGATAATGTTCAAAAAAGAGCTGTGCAAACAGTAACAAATCAAACGCAAGACGTTAAACTAGATACCAAAGCATTAGATATGAAAACGAGTCAATAACTTTACTGGTAGGTGTCATTTTTTTGGCAGAAATAGATATTAATAGTTGTTATTAAGTGCTTTTAGAACGCTATATAATGAGCTGTCTCTGCTTTTGGAATAAAAATTGCTTTGTTTTTTATGTATTTAGGAAATAAAGATAATACAAACTCTAACTTTTAACAGGATTTTAGCATGGCTGATGAAGATCTGGATTTAGACAGCGGTGAAGATGCACCTAAATCATCAAAGAAAAAACTGATTATTATTATTGTTGCTGTACTTGTCCTACTTATTGTTGGTGGCGTAGGTGGTATGTTTATGATGGGCTTTTTTGATGAAGCAAGTGATCCTGCTGAAGCGTCTCAAACTGCCGATGGTGATGCTAAGCCAAACTCTGAAGAGGGCAATAGTGAAGAAATTACTGAGGTATCGTATTGGCCATTGGAGCCTCACTTTGTGTTAAATTTTGAAGGCAAAAGTAAAGCACGTTTTATGCAGGTCGGTTTAGAAGTGGCGACCAGTAATGAAAAATCTTATGCGATGGTAAAGAAGCATTTACCGGTCATTCGTAATGAGATTGTCTTATTACTTAGTGGTCAGAAATATGAAGAAATGGTAACTCCAGAAGGTAAAGAGCAATTACGAGCAGAGTTAATAGAAACGATTAACACCATTTTAAAACAGCACAAAGCACCTAAAGGTATCGACAATATTTATTTTACCAGCTTTGTTATGCAATAGTTTAGGTAATAATTAGTGAAAACAAGCACTTATAATAGGGGTCAATAGTGACCGATTTACTTTCACAAGAAGAAATTGATGCATTGTTGCATGGTGTCGATGATGGTGATGTCGATACCAAAGAAGAAGAAGAAGATGGTTCTGCCAGACAATATGATTTTAATAGTGAAGATCGTATTGTTCGTGGGCGTATGCCCACTCTGGAGATGATCAATGAACGCTTTGCCCGTTATTTGCGTATCAGTATGTTTAATTTATTACGCCGTTCAACTGAAATATCAGTGGGCGGTATTCAAACACTGAAATTTGGTGAATATATTCACACCTTATTTGTTCCTACCAGCTTAAATCTCGTTAAAATAAAGCCTTTGCGTGGTACGGCATTACTGGTTATTGAACCGACACTGGTGTTTATTTTAGTTGATAATTTTTTTGGTGGTGAAGGAAAGTTTCATGCCAAAATCGAAGGTCGTGAGTTTACCCCGACCGAGCAACGAGTGATCCACATGTTTATGGAACTGTGTTTTGAAGATCTTGTTAAGGCATGGGAACCGGTGATGCCTATGGAGTTTGAATTTAATAGCCGAGAAGTCAATCCTCAATTTGCTAATATTGTTAGCCCAAGCGAAGTGGTCGTGGTCAGCAGTTTACATGTTGAACTTGAAGGTGGTGGTGGCAATATTCATATTACTATGCCTTATTCTATGTTGGAGCCTATTCGGGAATTATTGGATGCGGGTATACAAAGTGATAGAAGTGATGTAGATGAACGTTGGAGTCAAGCGCTGAGTGATGAGATTAAATCGGCCGATGTTGGTATTTCTGCCATCCTAGCAAAGACAGCGATTACCTTACAAGATGTTGTGAATCTTAAGGCTGGAGATATTATCCCGATTACTCTTGAGGATGAAGTAAATGTGTTTGCTGAAGATATTCCTGTATTTAAAGCACATCATGGCATCCATCGAGGCCACCATGCCATTAAAATTATAGATAAAACAGAGCGTCCTACGCATCTTGAAACAGGAATTCCTTTTCTGGATGAAGGCTTTTCAGCAAAAAATGTTAAAGAACCACCCAAAGCATTACCCAAATAAATACATGGCAATAAACAACCATTTTTAGAAAACAATCGTAAAACCATTGTAAAAAACTAAGTCATAGTTGGATAGACAATATGAATGATGAAACACAAAGCGCTGATGCTGAAGAAGATCCATGGGCAGAGGCAATGAATGAACAGGCAGACTCAGAAGCTGCGGGTTTTGAAAACTTACAAGATGATGCTTTGCCATCGGATGAAGAAATTAACCTTGATGTCATTTTAGATGTTCCTGTTGATATTTCTATGGAAATTGGGCGTACCAAGATCAGCATTCGCAATTTATTAAAGTTAAATCAGGGTTCTGTTATTGAGTTGGACCGATTGGCAGGTGAACCGATGGATGTGTTAGTAAATGGGACTCTGATTGCTCATGGTGAGGTCGTTGTGGTGAATGATAAATTTGGTATACGATTAACCGATGTTATCAGCCCTGCTGAACGTATTAAAAAACTAAAATAATGATGACTGTCGTGCGTATTTTTTTTAATCAAAAGTATTCCATGAATAAAAAAATACTGACGGCTGTATTCATTGGTTTATTATTTTTAGTCTTTATGCCTGTCTATTCTCAAGAATCACTTTCAAAAGAAAATATTGCACCAGAAAATAGCGTAGACAATAAAACCCAGATGCTTGAGACAAGCATAAAAAGTGATGCTGGAGAACAGCAAAAAAGCTTATTTCTATTTAAAAAAGATTCTGCTAAGCCTATTGCTCCGGGAATAAAGAGCACTCAAAATGCGGATGCATTAACAGTTTCATTGGTGTTGATTTTTATCTTATTGCTTATTTTTATGCTTGCTTGGTTTATGAAAAAAGTAGGCTATAGCAATTTTTCTACTCAGAGCCAGTTAAAAATTATTGCGACTTTAAATCTTGGCCATAAAGAGAAGATCAGTATTATTCAAGTGGGTAAACAACAGCTTTTGGTGGGTATGACGGCAACACATATTAATACTCTGCATATTCTAGATGAGCCTATTGATGAAGCTGATAGCAATATAGTAGCCAATGATAGTACATCATTAGCAGCTACATTTTCCCAAATTCTAAAAAATAAACAGTCTCATTAGGTTAGACTTTAATTATGAAAATAAAGCATTGCTCTCATCTCTTTTTTAGATGCCAATCACATTCTGCTGTGTCATTTCTTTGTTTCTTATTTTTGTTAATAGCCCCAAGTTTTTCTTGGTCAGCCCCCGCTCTTAATGCAGTGACTATGACAACGGCTGCTAATGGTGATCAAAATTGGTCGGTCACTATTCAGGCGATGGTCTTTATGACCGTAATCACCCTATTGCCGTCGATGTTATTGATGATGACATCCTTCACTCGTATTATTATTGTCTTAGCCATTGTGCGTCAGGCAACCGGTTTAATGCAGGCACCTCCTGCTCAGGTTCTGGTTGGCTTAGGGCTTTTTATGACTTTTTTTATTATGGCACCGGTATTTGACCGAATGTATGCTGATGGTGTGAAGCCTTACCTTGATGAACAAATTGGCGTAGAAACAGCCATTGAGCGTGCCTCTATTCCTTTGCATGAATTTATGTTGGCACAAACACGAGAAAAAGACCTAACCATGTTTTCTGAAATTGCTAAAAAAGGCCCTTATAATACACCAGCAGAAGTGCCTTTTTCGGTGTTGATCCCATCATTTGTGACCAGTGAACTAAAAACAGCATTTACCATAGGCTTTCTTATTTTTATTCCTTTTTTAATTATTGATTTGGTAGTGGCCAGTGTCTTAATGTCAATGGGAATGATGATGTTGTCACCGCTTATTGTGTCGATGCCATTTAAACTCATGTTATTTGTCTTAGTTGATGGTTGGTCGATGATTATGGGGACATTGGCTTCAAGCTATTATATTTAACAATATTTTTGGGTATGGATAAACTATTGGATAGAGTAAGGAGTATGGCGTGACACCAGAATCAATTCTAGACGTACTACAAGGTGCGGTCTATCTTATTATTACCTTATTACTGATTATCTTGATCCCAGCATTGGTTGTGGGCTTAATGGTCAGCATGTTTCAAGCAGCAACACAACTCAATGAGCAAACACTGACTTTTATTCCTAAATTATTAGTAACCTTTGGCGTGTTAATGTATGCAGGGCCTTATATGCTGGGACGCTTAATGGAATATATGAACCAGATGTTTATTAATATTCCCATTTATTTAAGTGGCGGTTAAGTTAGCCTATGTTTGCTACGCCTGTTTTTTCAACGGCTGAAATTACCGCTTTTGTGGGGGCTTTTATCTGGCCTTTTACCCGTATCAGTGCCATGATGCTAGTGGCTCCTATTTTCTCAGCCAAATCCATCCCAGTTAAATCTCGTGTGGCAATGGCTATTGCTATTACTTTAGTGATCACGCCTGTTTTGCCGCCCTTACCTTTGGTTGATTTTCTTAGTGCTCAAGCTGTGCTGATTCTGATCCATCAGGTGATTATTGGAGCCATTATGGGCTTTGCTTTGCAATTGGCCTTTAATATCTTTGTCATGTCGGGGCACATTTTAGCGATGCAGGCAGGGCTGGGATTTTCTATGATGAACAGTCCACAAGATGGGGTACAAGTGACGGTAGTCGGACAACTTTATTTGATGTTAGCGACCTTATTATATCTGGCACTTGATGGACATCTTATTTTAATCCGCGAAGTGCTTAATAGTTTTTACCTGCTTCCTATTGGGGCAGGTGGTATTTCAACGACAGGCTATTGGCTCTTAGTAAATTGGGGCAGTCATATGTTTCTTAGTGCTGTCATGATTGTCTTGCCTGCTATTACTGCTCTATTAATGGTTAATGTGAGCTTTGGCGTAATGTCTAAAGCCTCTCCTCAGCTTAATCCTTTTTCGGTGGGTTTTCTTATTACCATTATTTTGGCCTTTGCTATTATTTATGTCACTTTGCCGACTTTAGTACCTCATTTTGAAAGAATAATGACGGAAGTATTCCAATTAATACAGGATATATTGCAACTTAGTGTAAGTAGTGCATCACTAAGAGATGCTTTGTCCGATGTATTCACTCTTAATTTTATGAGTATTGCGACTAGAGGTACTTTCTAATGGCAGAAAATGCAGATGGTCAAGATAAGTCAGAAGAACCCACGGGGAAAAAGAAATCAGAATCCCGTAAAAAAGGCCAAATACCACGTTCTAAAGAGTTGACCACCTTGTTTATGCTGCTTTCTGCCATTATTGGTCTGATGATATTTGCGCAGGATATGATTGAGACAATCACTAATATTATGCGCCATAACTTCTCAGTTGAGCGTGCTACCCTATTTCAACCTGAACAATTATTTATTCATTTTAAAGCGGAACTTGCTGCAATGTTAGTGGCACTCATGCCCTTGTTTATTGTTATGTTGATCACGGCGATTTTATCCAGTGCTATCCTTGGTGGCTTTAATTTTTCAACTGAGTCTTTAGTACCAAAACTAAGCAAATTAAGTCCCATAAAGGGCATCAAAAAAATGTTTGGTACTCAAGGTTTGGTGGAATTGGTTAAAAGTATTTTAAAAATATTATTACTAGGAAGTATTGCAGTTTATTTTATCTGGCAGGCTAGAGATGAATTGTATGGTTTATCACAAGAGACCTTCCCCAGTGCCTTTATTCATGCGATGGAACTGGTTACTTGGCAATTTTTATTAGTCACCTTAGGGATGATTGTTGTAGCAGGAATTGATGTACCATACCAAATATGGAACCATACCCGACAATTAAAAATGACTAAGCAGGAAGTCAAAGATGAGTCTAAAAATTCTGATGGTAATCCACAAATAAAAAGCCGTCAAAGACAATTGCAACGCGAAATGGCCATGCAACGTATGATGGGTGATGTACCCAAGGCCGATGTAATTATCACCAATCCCACCCATTTTGCTGTGGCTTTGCAATACGATCCAGATGGTTCTGGAGCACCGATTATGTTGGCCAAAGGAGCAGATTTGGTTGCTATGCAAATCCGTAATATTGCTCAGGCTCATGATATTCCTGTAATGGAAATTCCGCCATTATCTAGGGCAATTTATTATTCTGTAGAAATTGGTTATGAAATTCCTGGGGGCTTGTATGTTGCAGTGGCTCAGGTATTGGCTTATATTTTTCAATTAAAAAATGGTGATATTGATGGTGATATGAAGCCTGATCTCTCCAATTTGCCTATTCCACCTGAATTTAAACATTAGTCGCACTGTGCTTAAGATAATAGTCTAATAGTGCACAAGAGTGAGCATTTACTTGTTTTCTTAAATTGATATTCGGTATTTTCTCTTGGAGTTCGGATAAAATCAGTTTTTGTAATAAGAGAAAATCTTCGGGGGCATTTTTATCAGCATAAGAATAATGGCTCATACCTAAGTTAGAGATTAATAGCCAGCTTGGGAATATTTCATTAGTCCATTGCGTATGCTCTTCTTTATCATCAAGAAAATGCTGCCATAGTGTTTTTAAACTGGGATCCTGATGCATAAAAATATCTGGATCATTGTCGGGGAATTGCCAAAAAAACTGACAGACAAAGGGGATGTATTTACTTTGTTTTTCGTGTTTATTTAAGCTAATAAGATACTGCTTAAAAAGCTCAGCTTGTTGCTTTAATTTTGGCATTGCTTCAAATCGGTCAATACTTGCGGGCCAATCAGGTATTTGTGCAAAGCAAAAGGCAGAATGCAAATGAGGTTCTGTCTCATCATAAAATGAGTCATCTATTTGTCTGGCTAAACGATACCAGAAGAAGGATAAATAATCCCGTTTTTGAGCAGATAATATACTCTGTGCCAAGGGGCTTAATTCATTAAGCAAATAGCTTAGTTCTGCTTTAATATCTTCAATTTCTTCCTCCTCAATGGCATTGACTAAATGATCGAGTAATTCTCTGGCTCCGTCAAGGATCGTATTGTGTGGGTCAATATTGTAAAGTTCTTGTAATTTTTGGTTGGCTATTTTGATATTTCTATCAATTAATGCCTGTTTGAGTTCTTTGCTCGTTGCTAGCGCTTGATTATCAAAGAAAAGATCCATTTGATCATCACTATTTTGTCTAAGATAATGATAGGATAACAAGTCGCTAAAATAATCATTATTTAAACATAGAAATAACGGGCTGTTTGTGTGTGCCTGCCATGATTGAAACGTAATTTTTTCAGGGATCATATTAAGTGATTTTACATAGTGTTCTGCTTGTTCCAGACAATGAAAAATAGCATCACTGTTTTGATTATCTAAGACATTACAAAGATATTGAATTTTCCCTGTGCGCCATTGCTCATAATGACCATAGCTTAAAAAATTATAATGTAATAATAAATCAATGGCCTGATAAGTGCCTGTATCAATAATGATCTGATCCACGGCATCAATTATCTTATGTGTTGCTATTAATTTTTCTGTCATACTATTATTACCTGCACTTGAATCAACTCTTTTGTGTCCCAAACTTTCCTAGGTATTGAACCTAAATAGATCAGTTGAGTTAATTATACTGATATAAAGACAAAAAAGATCCTTTTTATGACATAGCGGAGTTTGCATGAATCAGACCAGTGAAACAGAAAATTTTATTGAAACCTCAGATGCTAAGGAATCGCGTGAATTTCTTGCCGCAAAAGTAAGCGAATTATCACAGCAATTGGATGCCTTACCGGCAGTTGTAGAGCCTATGCAACGAGCAAAATTGCTCTTAGATTTGGCCAATGCTGAATTGGGTATGACACAGATGAGTGATGTTTGGAACCATGCCAAAGCTGCTTTTGATGTCTGTATTGCCCATGAAGAATGGCAATTAGCCATTGAAGCCTGTGACATGCTCTACCAAACAGAACAGCCTTCTTCTATTGTTGCTTTGGGACATGGTGTTTGGCTCTCTGTGACTTATCCAGTAGAGCCAGAATACAGCATTAATATGCTTAATAATGTGATTAATGAAACTACAGATGATGCTGATGGTGCTGCTTTGGCTGCCATTACGGCTCATTTTATTGTTGACCAACGTACGACAGGTAAAAAACGGGATGACCTAAAAGTTCTGACCTCTAATATGATTGCTAAAGTTGCATTGCGCCATAGTAAGGTTGAAACACAAATGGGCTTAGATGTCTGGATGGATAAGCTACAATTGAGAGAACCGGATGTCTTCTTGCCTAGAATGAGTTTAGTTGTTGGTGCTATTGTGGGTGAGGATAATTGGTGGTTTGATAGGGAAGAATTAAAAAATAGAATTGAAAAATAATTTGTAACGACTTGAATTTACAGAATCTTAATTGTCCTCGCTACGATTTAACTAATTTGTTTAGGTTTAAAGCTCAAAAAAGTGAAATGAAAATAAATTGCATAAGGAGCCCACTTGTACTATTATGCAAGTATTAACGCTGAAATGAGAATAAATATTAATTAGATGCTGACCTCTTAAGTATTCTCTTAATTATATGTTCTCTTAAAATGGAATAAGTGAAACCTTAAACAACGATTATGTTTACACGCCACCTCATCACACAATTTTTAATTGCCAATATTTTGTTCAGCAATTTTGCTTGGGCGATGGATGAGTGTGGTTATTTGTTTAATGTGCCTACACAGGAAGTCAATGCTTCAGCTGATGTTCAATTTAGCAATAGCAGCACTTCAGATAGAGAATACTCAAAAAAAGAATTGCATACTAGTGCTGACACAAACAATTGTGATATAAATTGCTCAGCTAATGCTCGTTTGCTTTATATCAGCTTTAGTCTTCCTGCCATTGATTTCATAGATGTGCATTCCATTATTTTTTCCTCAGATCCATCTTACCGTTCTTTCAACGGCCAACCACTCACCAAACCACCCAGAGTCTGATTTCTTAACAATTTTCTCCAGCGTTAACTTACTGTTTATACGTCGGATTTATTTATAAGATAGGGATTCAAATAATGTTTAAATTTTTAGCGATCCTGTTCCTTTTGTGAGCCTCTTTTTCTTCGCATTAATAATAATGGTAATTATTGTCATTATGAAATTGGTATTTAGTGGTCAAAATAATGATGATGAGATCACTCAAAATAATCAATCAAGTGCTTTAGACATACTTAAAAAAAGATATGCTCGTGGTGAAATTGATCAGATACAATTTAAAAAAATGAAGGCGGATATCCAATAATAATAAAGGAATTTATAAACAAATAGACGAATTTAGCCATTAAAACCAGTCGTATGTAATATTATCAATTAGGAAATTATCATGAAAAATAAAATAGTAACTCTTTGCTCCAGCGTTCTGTTAATATCAATGTTTCAATCGGTCTCATTTGCTGATACTAGGCAAAATAATTCAAATAAAATGGGTATGATGAACACTCAGAACTGTATGGGTATGATGAACGGTCGGAATCGAATGGGAATGATGAATGGTCAGAACCGTATGGGGATGATGAATGACCAGAAACACATGGGAATGATGAATGGTGGCTGTATGAACATGTCCATGCAACGGCATCGTTTTGTGATGCAAAATGGTATTCCATCATCCTATCAAAATACTGTAAACTCGATTCAGTCCAATACAGCAGAGGCATTCAATAGAGGTAAAAAACTTTACCAGACAAACTGTGCTAGCTGTCATGGACAAAGTGGTCTTGGTGATGGACCAGCAGGTATTAACTTGACACCAAGACCTGCTAATATTGCAGCCTTCAGTAAAATGCCTATGGCCAGTGATGCTTACTTAAATTGGACTATCTCAGAAGGCGGGGCACCAATAAGTTCACCAATGCCTGCCTTTAAAAATCTGTTAAATGAGCAGGAAATTTGGCAAATCATTAACTATTTAAGACAAATTTAATTTTTTAATAAAAAAGGAATAAAATATGAAATACATTGTCACTACGAGTAAATCAATCGAACAAGCATCAGATGATTTACAAAAAGCGGTCACCGATCATAAATTTGGTGTTTTACATATTCATAATATTAAAGAAACGCTCAATAAAAAGGGTGTTGAGTTTAGTAATGAATGTCGTATATTTGAAGTTTGTAACCCACATAAAGCGAAAGAGGTACTCACAAATGATATAAGTCTGAATATGGCTTTACCCTGCCGCATTTCAATTTATGAAGATCATGGTGAAACTAAAATTGGTATGATCAAACCCAGTGCTTTATTAGCTTCTCTTTCTGATTCGGCCTCCTTAAAAAAGGTTGCTGATGAGGTAGAAGCGATCTCAATTCAGATCATTGATCAAGCCCAATAAATAATGAGTTATTAATGTCTCATCATCATACACATTCCACAAAAAACTATAATAAAGCCTTTGCTATTGGTATTGCTTTAAATGTTATCTTTGTCGTTATCGAAGCCGTTTATGGTGTCCTAGCCAGTTCGCTGGCTCTATTGGCCGATGCGGGGCATAACTTAAGTGATGTCTTAGGATTGCTCTTGGCATGGGGGGCTTTTTATTTTTCAGCAAAGCCTGTTACTGAAAAAAGAACCTATGGCTATCGTAAAATTACCGTTATTGCTTCGGTTGCCAGTGCGATTATCCTCTTGCTTGCTTTGGGTGGGATTGTCTGGGAGGCGATCAGTCGTTTCAATGAACCACAGCCCATCGCTGGAATGACCGTGATTATTGTTGCTTTAATTGGCGTCGTTATTAATACCATTACCGCATTATTGTTTATTTCTGATCAGAAGCATGACTTAAATATCCGAGGGGCTTTTCTACACATGGCCGCCGATGCAGGTATTTCTCTGGGGGTTGCGATTGCTGGTTTTATTTATTTACAAACCCAGTGGCAGGTCATTGATCCCATTATTAGTCTTGTTATTGTGGCGATTATTTTAATTGGCACGTGGGGGTTACTAAGGGATTCATTTAATCTTTCTATTGATGCAGTGCCTGAGAATATTGATGTGCAGGCTATTAAACATTACTTAGATAAACATGAGCTGGTACTTTCCTTTCATGATCTACATATCTGGGCTATCAGCACCACAGTTACAGCAATGACCGTGCACTTAATTGTAAAAACTGAGCAATTAGATAATCAGTTCCTGATGACGATTCAAAAAAAATTACATGATGATTTCAGTATTGAGCATACAACCATACAAGTTGAGCATGAAAGGGATAAATTTACTCAATATGATCCTGATTGTCATTAACAGGAGCGTAGCAAGCAGTTAATATTGATTTTCTTTATTGTATGCACTATTATGCAACTATGCATATAATAGATATTCAAGCTGAAACAATTTTTCAGGCATTATCTGATCCTATCCGTTTAAGGATCATCCGTATACTCAGTACAACGAATGAGGAAGCCTGCCTTTGTGAGTTTGTTGATTCTTTGTTAGAGCCACAATACAAATTGTCACGGCATATTAAAATTCTTAAACAAACAGGCTTATTAAGTGCCTCGAAAGAGGGACGCTGGATATATCATCGCCTTGTCATGTCCACGGACTACCTGAAACACCTTTATCAGACGATTTTAATGATCCCTGATCCTGATGGTCAGTATGCACAGGATTTAAAACGATTCCAAAAACGTATGTCGCTACGTGACTCTGGTCGTTGTCGTGTTGGAGTCCAAAATAAGGATTTTCAAACAGATTCCATGCCAAAATCTCATAAAAATTAATTAATGTATTCATAATAGGAATTCAAATACATGTCAGGTTGTGGTTGTGAAGTAGAAATAAAAAATAATGAGCAGAAGAGTCTTCTTTATATCCTGCTTGCTATTAATAGTATTATGTTCTTTGTCGAACTCTTTGCGGGTATTGTAGGGCAATCAGCAGGTCTGATTGCTGATTCGTTTGATATGCTGGCCGATTCCCTAGTTTATATCATCAGTATCTATGCTATTGGTAAAGCTTATGAAAAAAAAGAGCAGGCAGCTCGTTTAAGTGGGTATTTTCAGATCATTCTTGGCAGTTTATTGCTGCTGGAAATTGGTCGCCGTTTTATTATGGGGCATGAACCACAATCTCAATTAATGATCATTATTTCTTTTATTGCACTGATTGCCAATATCATTTGTTTGATCCTGATCAATAAGCACAAAGAGGGTGAAATACATATGCGAGCCAGCTGGATTTTTTCTAAAAATGATGTCATCGCCAATACAGGTGTTATTATTGCTGGCTTTCTGGTTTATCTGCTCAGTTCTCCATGGCCTGATTTATTGATTGGTGTTTTCATTGTAGCGGTGGTCATTCGTGGCGGGTTAACTATTTTATCTGAAACAAAAAATCATTCTACCTGTTCTAAACAATAAGATTTGTTATTATTTTTAACCCAGACTGTTCTTGCAGGGATAGATCAACAGCATGCTTCTGTTAGCAATAATTCAGAAGAATATGAGATGCTTGATTGATCGCTTATGTCACTCAAGAGTCACTTCTTGACCATGAAATATCTGCTCAAAATGCATATTTTGACTGTTAACTCCCTCAGCTAATAATGCAGGCTTAAGTTGGTGATTTAGATGCCCTGGTGCAGAAATATAAAAATCAAAATTCAATAAATGAGGATGGTCATAATGTAAATGCTGTATGAACCTATCTGTAATCGTGCTTATCTTTGCCTCACTCATAATGCGGGTGTAGGTAAAATTATCTAAGGCATCATTCCATGCACGGCAGAGATTATCTTTGTAGTGGTAGTCTATTTTCGTTGTGAACCAATAAAGATGGATGCTTTCGGCTTTGTCCAGAGACATTGCGTGTTCCATTAAACTTTTTATTGATGCAAAGCCAGTATCCCAAGCAATAAATATGAGTGAATTAGGTGAGTCTTCATTTAAAATAAAATGACCATGAGGTCCGTTTAGAGTTATGGATTCGTTTTCCTTAAGCTTATGCAAAATAGCATGAGCAAACGGTTCATCGTCCTTAATGGGAATGTGAAATTCAAGATTGCTTGGTTCACAAGGGCAACTGGCAATAGAATATTCGGCATTGATGGGCTGACCATTATCATGCTGATGATTATTCAGACTCAGCTCTATTGTTTGTCCCGAGAGAAATCTTAAGCGCTGGCTGCGAGAGGTCTTTAAGGTGAGTATGGCAACATGCGCATGTTGCTTATCAATGCGTTTTACTTTTGTTGTGACGCTTTGTAAAGGAATATCCTCTGTATTGATGGCTTCTTCTGTTTCCAGAGTAATATCAGTAATAGCCGTATTTGAGCAAGTGAGAATATAGCCCTGCTGCTTTTCATTTTCAGGAAACACATAATCCTGATGCCCCATTTTCTCTACCTGACCAGAAACTAAGCGAGCCTTACATTTGCCACATTTACCATTATTACAACCATAATCAACGGCCAAACCTGAGCGTAAGGCTGATTCTAATAAGGTTTCAGATTTATCTGAAATAAAATCATGGCGACTGGGTAAGAGGCGTACATGAGGTAACATAAACTGTTGTATCTGTTTTTCTAATTGTGCGACTGGTGTTTGAGATTGATTATGATTCAGGATATACAGTTGCTCATCGAGCCACTGTTGAGTGTTATGCAAAGGTTCATCAATACCTTTGTTATTCAGTGTGATGAGTTCCTGACGGAGTGAATCAATGAGTTCCTCAAGTTGCCTGCTTCGCTGACGTTCTGCTGCTAGTTCTTGATTTACTTTTACTATGCGTCGACTTAAAGCGTCAAGCCGAGCACCTTCGCGTTCACTTTGAGCCATTTTATGCACCGCATCTTGCATAAATTTCTCCACTTTTTCCAGCATACTATTATCTTCATAAATAGCATCTGGAAAAGCTTTTTTTAAATCAGAAAGGACAACCGTACCTTCCATTACCGTCAGTTCATTGGCTTGAATTTTTTTCTGAATATCACCGCGTTTAACACCAATAAGGCGTGCGGCCTGAGAAAGAGAGAGATGACGATCCATAAAACACTCCTTGTTGTATAAGAATGAGTATCAATAATATCAGTTGCGAATGCTGTTAGTTATTATTCTTATTTGATTGTAGGAGAAGGTTTGCCATAAAAATACCCTTGGGCATAATTAAAACCAAGATGTTTGATTTTTTCTTTAATTTCCTCAGTTTCAATACCCTCAGCAACCAGTAGATGATCGGTTTCCATAATCATTTTGGCCAGATGACTGATAATGCTGCACTGTTTTTCATCTTCGAGTTGTTTGATTAAGGTAATGTCAAACTTAACAATATCCACCGGCATGCTTGATAGGTAGCTGATGGATGAATAACCACTGCCAAAATCATCCAGAGCAATTAAAAAACCAGACTCTTTAAGCTGAGTAATATTTTCGGTGGCGTGGTTGATATTGGTAATTAGGGATGTCTCTGTGATTTCTAAAATGATCTTAAAATGCTTTAAAAAGGGAATAAAAATAGCAAGTTGATCCACAATTTTAGGGTTAATAATAGAAGGGCCAGAGACATTAATAGACACACCACTATGCAATGGAATGACTCCTCGCTTTAGATCGTCAGCAATTTTCTTAAAAATAGCTGTATCAAGCTCATAGTCTAATTTTCGGGCTTCTGTTAACTGAAAGACTTTATTGGGTAAAATAATCTTATTGTTATTTTTGATCCTTAGCAACGCTTCATAATAGTCTGGGCGGCCATTGCTGAGATTAATAATAGGCTGATAAAACATGGTGATATTATTGCCCTGTTCAATCGCATTAAAGACAATATCATTAATTTTACTGGATAAGACGGTGTTAGATATATTTTTCAGTTCATCTGAGTAGGTGACCACATGAGACTGGCCTGGTTTTTTGGCTGCATAAACGGCAATGTCTGCTTGCCATAGTAAGTTGGTAATGCTATTTGGATTGGCTGTGTCATTATGAGCAACCCCAATACTTGAGCGTACAGGTTCTTTAATTCCCTGTTTAATAAAAGAAATATTACCAATTGCTTGTTGACAATGATGGGCAATTTTCATGGCATCCTCAGGAGGACAATTGTATAAGGTGGTGGCAAATTCATCCCCCCCGATACGATAAATTTTTTCACCTTTTCTTAATACCTTTTGTAAGGCACAAGAAAACTTTTTAAGCACAATGTCACCGATTGGATGACCATAGGTATCGTTGATACTTTTAAAATTATTAATATCAAAAATAATTAATGAAATATGGCAATGGCTTTCAGAAAAAAGTTCGCTAATACTATTCCAATGTTCTTCAAAAGCACGTCGATTTAATGCTCCGGTTAACGCATCATGATGAGCCATTTCCCATAGCTCCTGATTTTTTTCATCTAAGTTCATATAGACGGTTTT
>Ga0256831_1000663_pt1 | contig 17992 bp, 16 predicted proteins | sample 132544metaG_FD_189087 | JGI IMG/M metagenome (GOLD analysis project Ga0256831, IMG submission 189087) | Hydrothermal vent microbial communities from Lau Basin, Pacific Ocean - 132-544 | ecosystem: Environmental > Aquatic > Marine > Hydrothermal vents | place: Pacific Ocean: Lau Basin | collected...
CATGCCGAGAACCACATCGCCATACATCTGGACAAAACGGCGGTACGAATCCCATGCAAAGCGCTCGTTTCCGGTTTTTTTAACCAAGCCTTCAACAGCTTCGTCATTCATACCGAGGTTCAGAACAGTGTCCATCATACCCGGCATGGAAGCACGGGCACCTGAACGTACAGAAACCAACAACGGATTTTCCTTGTCACCGAATTTGGTACCCATAATATCTTCAACAAAAGCAACTGAGCTTTCAACTTTCTCTTTGATTAGATCAACAACATAATCCTGACCTTTTTCGTTGTAAAGGGTACAGATTTCGGTTGTAATGGTAAATCCGGGAGGAACCGGAACACCTATTAAATTCATTTCAGCGAGGTTGGCACCTTTGCCACCCAGCAGGTTTTTCATTTTTGTGTTACCATCGGCTTTTCTGTCGCCAAACAGGTAAACATACTTTTTCTTGGACATATTTTCTAATATTAATTAGTTTTTAAAGAAGAGGCAAATATATTAAAAACATGGTTCTTTTGTATTTTTTTGTTGTGTATTGGTTGAGCTGTCAATGATAGATAACGTGTTGTATTACAGTGCGTAAAGATGTTGTTTTGAACAGATATGAATTACTGTTTTTTTAAATAGATTAAAATTTTGTGAAAAATTAACTATAAAATAACGATACAGCATTTCTCAAAACTCCAGTTTCGTTTGAATGTTGGCATTGAATGTTCTGCGATGATAGGGCGTAAAACCATGTTTTTGAATGGCCATTTTATGTTGTAACGTAGGGTAGCCTTTGTTTTTTTTCCAAAGATAATCGGGGTATTCAACATCAATTTTTTTCATAAACTCATCGCGGTGGGTTTTAGCAAGGATAGAAGCAGCCGCAATAGAAAGGTATTTGCCATCGCCTTTGATAATGCAGTGGTGTTGAATTTTTTTATAGGGTTTAAATCTGTTTCCGTCAATCAAAAGGTAGTCGGGTGTAATGTTCAGCTTTTCAATGGCGCGATGCATGGCCAAAAAAGAGGCGTTTAAAATGTTTATATCGTCAATTTCCTGTGCGTTAACAGTAGCAACAGCCCAGAACAATGCTTCTTTTTCAATTACTTTTCGTAGCCCGTCACGCTGTTTTTCGGTGAGTTTTTTCGAGTCGTTAAGTAGTTCGTTTTTAAAATTGTCAGGCAGGACAACGGCAGCCGCAAATACTGGTCCGGCAAGGCATCCGCGTCCGGCTTCATCACATCCGGCTTCCATTTTTCCGGGGTAATAATTATTTAATAACATGGGCAAAAGGCAGGTATGCGTTAACGATGGAACTTAAAATAAAAACAAAAATTATAGCACTTATCCATTTTGCTTTTAAGGTACTGTTGGTCATTAAATTATCCATTGTTAATGCACCTGCAGGTGCAAGCAAAAGAGCTGTTTCAGTTTGCGAACTTAAAAGCATCTGAATAAACAGCAACATCAATAATGATATTCCAATTATTGAAAAATAACTGCGCTGCTGAATTGATAAGTTTGATTGTTGCCGTAAAACTTTAACGGAAGAGAAAAAAAGAAAAATGGCTGAGAGCCACAATAATGCTGAATTAAATGATAAAGATAAATAGAACCGGTTGAAATTTAATCCGATATGGATATGAAAAATGTTTAAAAAATAACTTTCGTTGCCGGTAAAAAAATAGTATGCATACACTAAAAAAGGAGGGAAAACAAGTCCCACGAGGCTTATGGGAAAATTTCGCCACGACACTCCTTTAAAAGAGAGCATCGATATTAAAACAACAATTATCAAGAGGGCTAATGGTGGATAAATAAGGGTTAGCAAACCGGTAACAAATCCCGCATCAAACGAAAGAAACAGATTGTTTTCGCCGTGATAATGCTTAAACAAAAGAATAAATAGGAGAGTAATTAAAGGTAAAGCCAAAACAGAGGCCGACCACTGGTGAAAAGAAGGGGAAAATCCGGTAAGCAATACAAAAAACAACAGGGTCAGGGTGCTTGTCTTTCCTGAAAGTCCGTAGTCGTTTGCCAACCTGTTAACAAACAGTCCGGTAATAAAAACAAATAAAAAAGCCGATACCACTGCTACAACCGGATGTACATTGATGGCTGAAAAATTAATAAAGCCCAAAAGCGTTCCAAAATTGCCATCCGGCGTTGCCATGGTTGGCTGCATAAAGGCCGAAGGGAGCCAAAGCAATAAGCCTGTTACAAAAACAGTGGCATATTGCGTAAAGAAACCTTTATTGAAGAATGAGCACATTGGGATTTTATTTGTTTTGGTCAGAGGTCGAAACCAATGTCGGTACGGAAATTTTTGCCTTCAAATTGAATGATTTCAACATTTTGATAAGCCGTATTTAAAGCCTCTTTTAAATTGTTGCCGAGTGCTGTTACAGCCAAAACTCTGCCTCCGGAAGTTTTTACATCAAGACTCTCCACGTCGGTGGTTGTTCCGGCATGGAATAAAATGCAGTTGTTTACACTGTCAAGCCCTGTAATGGTTTTGCCTTTCTCATATTTTTCCGGATAACCACCCGACACCAGCATTACCGTGGCTGCATAGCGGTCGTCAATGCTTATGGATTGTTTGTCCAGTGTTCCATCGGCAGCGGCTTCCAGTAAGTCCACCAAATCGCTGGTTATTCGTGGTATGATAGATTCGGTTTCGGGATCCCCGAGGCGACAATTGTATTCGATAACATAAGGTTCTTCATTAACTTTTATCAACCCGAAAAAGATAAAGCCCTGGTAGGGAATACCATCCTTTTTTAACCCTTCGATGGTGGGCTTAATAATTTTTGACTCCACTTTGTCCAAAAATGTTTTGTTGGCAAAGGGTACCGGAGATACGGATCCCATGCCGCCGGTGTTAGGGCCGGTGTCGCCCTCGCCAATACGCTTATAATCTTTGGCTTCAGGAAGGATAACATAGCTGTTGCCATCGGTAAGGATGAAAACGGAAAGCTCAATGCCCGACAAAAATTCCTCAATCACGACTTTAGAAGAAGCATCTCCGAATTTTGACTCTTCAATCATGGCTTTAAGTTCGGCTTTGGCCTCTTCCGGGTCATGAAGAATAAGCACGCCTTTGCCTGCTGCCAACCCGTCGGCTTTAAGCACATAGGGCGCTTTTAGCGAATCGATAAAGGCAAACCCCTGTTCTATGTTTTCGTGACTAAATGTTTGATACGCCGCTGTTGGAATGTTATGTTTAAGCATAAACTGCTTGGCAAAATCTTTGGAGCCTTCCAGCATGGCACCTGCTTTTAAGGGGCCTGTTATTTTAATGTTTTTGAGATATTCATCATTTAAAAAATAGTCGTGAATACCGGCAACAAGCGGATTTTCGGGGCCAACCACTACCATATCGATGTCGTACTCAACCACCGCCTTTTTTATATTATCGAATTCGGTTGTTTCGATGGGAAGGTTAACGCCAAGTGTTCCTGTGCCTGCATTGCCGGGAGCAATAAATAGCTTTTCTGTTTTGGGGCTTTGGGCAATTTTCCATGCAAGGGCATATTCGCGGCCTCCCGAACCTAAAATAAGTATATTCATAATATTTGGTTTATGGTTTGCTGTTTACTGTTTTTTCAATTGATTTCCACAGGTTGTCTGCTGTTTTATCCCAACTGAACCGGTATTTTTGCACTCGGCCTTTGGCTATTAAATTATTGCGTAATGTTTCATCTTCAGCCATGGTTTTCATGGCTTTGGCAATTTTGTTTACATCAAACGGGTCGGTGATAAGCGCTGCATCGCCTGCTATTTCGGGCATGGAGCTTGTGTTTGAGGTTATTACCGGTACTTCGGCATTGTAGGCTTCAATAATCGGAATGCCAAACCCTTCAAAAATAGATATGTACGTTATGGCAATGGCTGAAGCCAGCACTTTGCCCAATTGGTTTGGCTCCAACCTTCCGGTAAAAATTACATCCTTTTTATAGGCCATGTTTTCGTAAGCATTTTTGATGTCGTTGCTCCAATACATTTTTTCACCGACTATCACATATTTAATGCTGTTTTGGCCTTCGTGTTTAAATTTATCGAAAGCCTTAAACAGGCGGGCGAGGTTTTTTCGCGGGTTGAGCGCTCCAATAAAAACAAAATAGGGATTTCCGTTGGTATATTCGTTTCTTACTTTTGTTTTGTCATTTTCTGAGATGGGAAAAAAATTGCTGTTGGCACCGTTGTAAACCACATCTATTTTGCTTTCGTCAACACCATAATGTTTTACGATGTCTTTTTTTGAAAAATTGGAAACAGTGGCTATTCTATCAGTACTTTTACAAATTTTAGGAGTGTAATACTTATAAAGCTTTCGGAACAAAAAGGACATCTGTTCGGGGTGATGCTCAAAGTTAAGATCGTGAATAACCGTTAGTTTTTTAACTTTTGAGTGGAAGGTGTTAAACGCGTCAGGCGACACCAGTAAATCGGGATTTATTTTTTTAAGCAGGCGTGGCAGCGAAACTTCGTACCATATATAAATTAAAAAGGCATGTCGCGCCGGCGGCGAAATTTTGTGCGGAATAACGTTGTCGGAAAAAATGAACTCGTTACTCCAGGGGCGGTCGAAAATAAAGTGAAACTCATGTTCGGGATGTGCTTTTACGATTCTTTTAAACGATTCGTAGGTGAACCACCCAATCCCTTCGAGTTTGTTTTTAAGTAATAACCTCGTGTTAACCGCAATTTTCAAACTTTTCCTTTTTTATTTGGATGGCAAAGATAATCATACTGTGAAAATGAGTAGGGGTTGAATAAAATTACAGATTAAAAAGAAAATGCCGAGCGGGCAGGTTACTCCGTCCAACTTCTATCACCTGGTATAATCTCTGTAAAATTCAGCCGTTGCGCTATACCGGCTTCCACCTTTTAATATAGCCTTGTAGCAGCTGTTGGCCCAATAGTTTCGTAGTCCGCCACCACCGGCAGTACCCGAAACGGGATAATTAAGCAATACTTTTTTAGTAAGATTGTCAAAAAACACAAAATGATACCAGGCCGTTGCGGTTCGTTTATCGTAGGCATCTACAATAAAAACAAGCGATACTCCTTTTTCGTTAAAATCGGGGTATCCGCTAATGATGGTTTCTATATCGCTGTCGGTTAAATGGGGTAAATCAATATGTTTATCGGTAATGCGGTTTGTAAAATCGGTTTGTTTGTTTCTGTCGTTGACAATTTTAAGATTTATCTTTGTTAATACTTTGAAAGATTTTTGGATATTGTATTTGTTTGGTTCCGTAATAAAAAGACTGTTCCACGACATGGTTAGTGTTTTTATGGCAGCAGGATCGTTAAAGCCATTGGTGCCCACAAAAATGGCGGCAGTATAATCAAGCCCCAAAAAAGTAATGGCTTGTGTTTTATACGCTTCGGTTGCATTTTGAGCATGTAAACTGAATACGGAAGCTATTGCAAACAGACTTAAAACAATTTTTTTCATGGATTAAACTCTTTTGTCGATAAAGGTAATGGGTTTTCGGTTACCTGATGGAAATTGTTGTTTTAAAATTTCCTGTTTCGAAAAAAACATTATTTCGGGGGCTACTCTTAACCTTGCTCTAAAATGGTCTTTAATGGTTTTTTCTGAAATCTTTTTTGTTTCGTTACATCCTGCTTTAATTAATATTTCATCGGTTCCGAGTGTGCTTGTGGAAACTTCAATGATATAATTCTCAATGCATTCTATCTCGTTTAAAACATCGTAAATGGCCGGCGGAAACAGGGTGGTGCCCTTAAATTTAAGCATCTGTTTTTTACGCCCGATAACAGGCCCCAGCCGCAGTGTATTTCTTCCGCATGAACAGGGTTCGGTATGATGGTAGCAAATATCACCGGTTTTAAAACGCAGCAACGGCATGGCTTCAACGCCAAGGGTAGTGATGGTAACTTCACCGGGTTCTCCCGCTGCAACGGGTTGATTATCTTCGTTTAAAAATTCAACAATAATCATTTCAGGATGATGGTGTCCGCCACGTCCGGCATCACATTCGGTAAACGCCGTACCCATTTCGGTGGATGCGTAGGTGGAGTAAAGCTTAATATTCCATTTGTCGGTAATTTTTTTGCCGAGGGTGTTCAGGCTAAAGTCGTTGTTGCGAATAGGCTCACCAATACAGACAGCTTTTTTAATACTTGATTTATTATAATCAATGTTGTGCGTTTCGGCATAGCTAATCAGTTTTGGAATAAACGATGGTACCGAAACCAGTCCTGTGGGCCGGTGGCGCTGAATGCTTTCAAACTGAAGCTCTTGCAATCCGGGGCCGGTTCTTATAATGCCGGCGCCGAGTTTTCTAAGACCAAGGTAATAGGCAAGTCCCGCCATAAAGCGCTTGTCCATGGTAACCATCAGCTGAAAGGTGTCTTCATCGGTTACTCCGGCGCAGGCAAACGAAATATACTCGTTGTAAGCCAATCGTTCCAGATCGTTGTCGGTCATGGCAAAGGTAACCGGATTGCCCAATGTGCCCGAAGTGGTTACATAGTCGATAATTTTACGTTTTTCAACGCATAAAAAGTCGTTGGTACGTGTTTGTAAGTCGTGTTTGGTAGTGGGAGGAATTTTTGAGAGGTCTTCTAAAAATCTAATTTCATCAATGTTGATGTTGTTTTTTTTAAACAACTCACCGTAAAATGCTGATTTTTCTTTTAGATAGGGAAGTAGTTTTTGTAGCTGCTTCTCCTGATATTCTTTTATCTTTTCTGACGACTGTTTTTCAATATCAGGAATGAACATGGTTCGAAGGTTTATGTAATGTTATGAGTTATTTTCACTTATTGAACTTTTAGAGCTTGATGAGCGAGAGTGATGGTGTTTGTGATGACTCTTGGTATGTTTAAAACTTAACCCCATATAGATAATGTATATCCATCCTGCCATATACGATAACCCTCCCATGGGTATTAAAAACGACATGGGTCCAAGGCTTAAGGCAGTGTATTCGGAGGTTGCCTGAATCATCAGCCCAAATGAAAACAGTACAATGCCAACAAAAAACAGTACATAAACCACGTTTAAAAACGATTTTGAAAACATTTTATGGCCAAAGGAGAGTGCCAGTAAGGCGAGGGTGTGATACATCATATATTGAAGCCCGGTGTTAAAACTTTCTAAATTTTCGGTAACAAGCTTGTCTTTTAAAATATGGTCGCCAATAAAACCAAAAACTACAGCTAAAAAGCCAAAAGCACCTACGGTAACTAAATACTTCTTTGTCATCTGTTCGATTTTTGTAAAATAAATGCAAAATTAAAACTATTGACAAGATAAAGCTTCTAAGAGAATGCTTTTTTTTGCCTTATAAATAGCTTATTTTTGCTGATTGGATTTACGGAGAAAGGTGTGTTTGGTACAGCAAGCTGTGTAACAGTCTGATACATGGCGGTAGCATGGTGTAAAAAAAACAGCAAATATAAATCGAAGAATAAAATATTAAATAGATGAAAATTTCAGTAGATATTAGTTATTACCCGTTAAAAGATGAGTTTATACCTCCCATTCTTGATTTTATCCACAGAATGAATAAATATGAAAATCTGACGGTTCAAACCAATGGAATGAGTTCGCAGGTTTTTGGTGAGTATTTTGAGGTGATGGATGCCCTTACCAAAGAAATTCATCAATCGTTTGAGCTACCTCATTCGGTATTTATTTTAAAAGTAATTAATGCTGATTTGGAGAAGCATTAATAATAAAAGCTGATGAGTGAACTAATTCATTTTTTTACAGCTCCTTACGAGGCTGCGGCCTGGTATAATATATTACTTGAGGTGGTGGCGGCACTGTTTGGAGTAATCAGTGTTTTTTATGCCCGCAAAGAAAATATTTTGGTTTTTCCCACAGGAATTATCAGTACGGGGATTTATGTTTACCTTCTGTCGCAGTGGAACCTGTACGGCGATTTAATCATCAATATTTATTACACGCTGATGAGTATTTACGGTTGGTATCAGTGGCACAAAGTGGTTGGCGACAATAATACGCACATCGCCATTTCGCGAACCAACACCAAAGATAAACTGAAAGCGACTGGTATTTTTATATTTACCTCCATTTTTGTAATTACGGTTTATCGTTATTTTGATGTGATGCCCAACAAGTTGGGGTTTAAAGAAAGTGTTGATTATGCCATACAAAAGCTGACCTCAGGAAATCTTGCCGATTTTAGAATGGCCACGCCCTTTTTAGATACCTTTACCACAGGCGTTTTCTTTTCTGCCATGTGGCTGATGGCCAATAAAAAAATTGAAAACTGGATATTGTGGATTGCCGGTAATATAGTTTCTATACCGCTCTATTTTGTTAAAGGATACGGATTTACGGGAATTCAATATTCTATATTTTTGGTGCTGGCAATAATGGGATACCTATCGTGGCGTAGAATTATTGACGAGCAAAAACAGGCCGATGCTTAAACGAATTGCATTAACAGGTCCCGAATCCACGGGTAAATCGTGGCTTGCCGAAAGGCTTGCCGACCACTTTGAAACGGTGTGGGTAAAGGAGTATGCAAGAACATATCTCAAAGAAAAAGGAACAGACTATACTTTTGATGATGTTTTAACTATCGCCCGGCAACAAAAACAGCAGGAAAACAGGGTAGCCGGTAAAGCCAATAGGCTCCTGTTTTGCGATACCGAACCCATTGTTACCAAAATATGGTGCGATGTGGTTTATAATAAAACGCATCCGTGGATACTGAACGAAATAAAAAACCATCCTTACGACCTCTATCTGCTTTGCTACCCTGATATTGACTGGGAGCCTGACGTTTTACGTGAAAATCCCCATAATAGATTGGAACTTTTTGAGTTGTATAAAAAGGAGCTTGAAACACGTCATCTGAATTATCGTATCATTAAAGGTGAGGGAAACTTACGTTTTGATAATGCGGTAAAAACGGTTAATCAATTTTTAAAGCAAAGTAAAAGCTAATTTGCCATGAACCGAAAGCAAACAAAGGTACTCAATCTTGCCCGCTGGTATCCCCACCGGTACGACCCCATGTTGGGATTGTTTGTGCATCGTCATGCTGCGGCAGCAAGCCGGTATTGTACTGTTGGAACGGTTTATACCCATGTTGATACAGAAAAGCAGATTGATGGGTTTGAGGTTGAATATAAGCTTGAGGATGGTGTTCATGTGGTCAGGGTTTATTATAACGCGGCTTCAAATCCGGTTAATAAAGCCCTGCTTTTTTATCAGGCTAACCTAAAGGGGATCGCACATATTCGGCATGAAATGGGTGGCTTTGATATTGTTCATGTACATATTTTAACACGGCTGGGTTTGCTTGCGCTTTATTATAAATGGATAAAAGGAGTTCCTTTTGTTATAAGCGAGCATTGGTCGCGTTACCTGAGCCTTACCAATGGTTTTAATGGTTTTTTCAGAAAGAAACTGACTCGCATTGTGGTAAAAAATGCCGGTGCCGTTACCGTTGTTACCAACAATATGATGAAAGCCATGAAAAGCCATCGCTTATACTCAGACAAGTACCGTTTGCTGGCCAATGTGGTTGACGATCCGTTTTTGTCAACTCTTACCTCAACCAAAAAACCATCGGCAGGAAAAAAGCTTTTGCATGTTTCGTGTTTTGAAGATGCCTCTAAAAATGTTTCGGGAATTGTAAGGGCTTTGAACAGGATGAAAAATCGTGATGATTTTGAGTTTCATTTTATTGGAGATGGTATTGATTTTAAAATGATTACCGAAATGGCTAACGATTACGGCCTTGACAAATCGCGAATCATTTTTCACGGCTTGATGGATAGCAAACAAATTGCTGATGAAATGGCTGATACCGATTTATTGGTGATGTTCAGTAATTACGAAAATTTTCCGGTGGTCATCAACGAAGCGTTTTGTATGGGTGTGCCTGTTCTGGCAACATCGGTTGGTGGCATCCCCGAAAGGGTGAATAAAAGCAACGGCATTTTAATTGCTCCGGGCGATGAGCAGGCCTTGGAGGAAGCGTTAATTTCCTTTTTAAACGGAAAATATGTTTTTGATACCACACAACTGATGACGCAGTCGAGAAAAGAGTTCTCGGCAGAAGCCATAGGGGAGGAGCTGTGTGAGATGTATTTAAAGGGTAAATGAAAAATAATGAGCAAGCAATAAGCAATGTTCAATAATCACCTAACAGTTATTGAGTGATTATTTCAATTTGAGTGTTGAATATTGAATGTTAACAAATTAATTAAAAGAATAAATGAGAAACGGAAGAAAGAAACTGAGTGTAGCACAGATACAATTTGCGCCTGAGTTGGGCAACGAGGAGACATCCATGGATAATTTTCGGGAGCTGATCTTTTCAACACGTCACCGTGCCGAGTTAATAATATTGCCGGAGTTGGCCAATGCAGGATACAACTTTCGTAACAGAAGCCATGCCCTTGAACATGCCAAAACAGTTGACGATAGCGAGTTTATCGACTGGTTGCGTCGTTGGGCATTGATGCATGAAACCAATATTGTTACTGGTTTTCTGGAAAAAGAGGGCGACAAACTTTTTAATTCATCTGTGTTTATTAACAAAAGAGGAAAAAAAGAGGTTTACCGGAAAGTGCATCTTTTTATGAACGAAAAAAAGATTTTTGACAAAGGGGATAAGGGTTTTCCGGTGTTTCAAATGGGAGAATACAAATTGGGGATGCTCATCTGTTTCGACTATCTTTTTCCGGAGGCCTGGCGTATTATGGCATTAAAAGGAGCCGATATTGTAGCGCATCCTTCAAATTTGGTTACTGACAATGCTTTTAAAGTGGTTCCTGCTCAGGCAATTATAAACGGATTTTATATTTTTACCACCAATCGCATTGGTAGCGAAGGCGAGCTGACTTTTACCGGTAAATCATTTGCCACCGACCCGCAGGGAAATCAACTTGCCATGGCTTCGGCGAGCCTGCCTGAAGTGGTTACCACCAAAATTGATCCGCTTGCATCAAGGGTTAAAATGATCACTCCGGAGAATCATCTTCTTCAGGACAGGTTTCCTGATGAGTATGGTGAGATATTGTTGTAGAAAGCTTGAAGTATCAAATTTAAATCCATTTTCTCTGCTCTTCCGATGGTTATTGGAGCTATCGGAGGGAGTATAGCCCGGAGCTGCAAAAAACACAATACCAATTAGGTATTATATTCTGTAAGTCCGTTTTCACACTTTCACCATCAAATAATTATTCAAATTTCTTCTAAAATTGTATAACATGCCTGTGGGCTAATGGGTGCACTTTTGCACTATTAATTAACCACATGAAGAAATTTGCAACCATAGTAGTAACAGTAGTTTTCCTGATAGCCCTTATGGGCATTCAGGTTAACAAGCATTATTCGTATGGAAAACTGTACAGTATTGCAGTTTTTCACAATGCTGAAAACTGTTGCTCAACCATGGAGCCTTGCGATACCAATGGCTTACACAATCAAAAAAGGGATTGCTCCTGTAAAAACGAAACGGAGTTGTTAAAGGTCTCCAATGTTTTTATAAACGAAAACAATTCACTACCCAAGGTAAAAGTATTACATTTGCTAAACATGGGCATAACGGCTAAAAAAGGAGATTTTAAAACAGCTGCTGTTTTTCACCATCTGAAATCTGCGACAATTTCTTTATTCAATAAAACAGTTGAACAATCATTGTTGGAAGTTTTTATCTGTTGAAATTATCTGATAAGAACCCAAACCGGGTTCCAAGTTAAAAACAGCAGGTTCTCCTTTATCTGATAGAGTTTAATTGCCTGCACCATTATTTATCCTTAAATTACAATCATTTAATAAAACAGAATCATGAAATATTACATCAATACAACCATCAACACAGATATCGAATCAGCAACCACTAAAGTAGGTGAAGCCTTACAAAAAGAGGGCTTTGGCGTTGTAACGCAATTTGACGTTAACAAAGCTTTAAAAGAAAAACTGGATGTGGACTTTCGTCCCTACCGGATTATGGGGGCATGTAACCCCGCTTTTGCTTTACGTTCGATAAATGCGGAAAATAAAATCGGAACCATCCTTCCATGTAATGTGATGTTGCAAAGCGTTGAGGGAGGAACTGAGGTTGCCATTATCAATCCGCGTTCAATGGTAAAGGATATCGATAACGATGCAATGAAAGCCATTGCAGACGAGATATTCGAGAAGTTACAAAGGGTTATTAACAACATTTAGAACTTAAATTATGCTGAATAAAATTATAAAATTCTTTCTCGAAAACAAGCTGGTTACAGTATTGCTCCTTATGGTGTTTATCGTTTGGGGCATTGTAACCTCGCCTTTTGGTTGGGAGACCGGTTTTCTACCCAACGACCCTGTTCCGGTGGATGCCATTCCCGATATTGGCGAGAACCAGCAAATTGTTTATACCGAGTGGCCCGGGCGTTCGCCGCAGGATATTGAAGATCAGATTTCCTATCCTATGACAACGGCTCTGTTGGGTATTCCGGGCGTTAAAACAATCAGGAGTAACTCCATTTTCGGGGTCTCCAGTATCTACATCATTTTTGATGAGGGTATTGAGTTTTACTGGAGCCGCAGCAGGATACTGGAAAAACTCAACTCGTTACCGGCCGGCACGCTTCCCGAAGGGGTTACTCCTTCGTTGGGGCCTGATGCCACGGCGCTGGGTCAGGTTTACTGGTACACGCTGGAAGGGCGCGATAAAAAGGGGAATCCCGCCGGCGGTTGGGACCCTCAGGAACTGCGCTCCATTCAGGATTTTTACGTTAAATATGCTCTTACCTCAGCCAAAGGGGTGTCCGAGGTGGCTTCCATTGGTGGCTACATTAAGGAGTATCAAATCGACATCGACCCCAATGCTATGAAAGCGCAAGGGGTTACCATCGGCCAGATTATCAATGCCGTTAAAAAAAGTAACCTTGACGTGGGTGCCCGCACCATTGAATTCAACAAAGTGGAGTACCTGATACGTGCGTTGGGGTATGTTAAAAGCCTCGATGACCTGGAACGCTCGGTGGTTGCGGTAAAAAACAATGTGCCCATACGGTTAAAAGACGTTGCCAGAGTTAACTTTGGGCCGGCTACCCGCAGAGGCGGACTTGATAAAGGTGGTGCCGATGCAACCGGAGGCGTGGTGGTGGCTCGTTATGGTGCCAACCCGCTACAGGTTATTAAAAATGTTAAGGAAAAGATTAAAGAAATTGATGCCGGCTTGCCATCCAAAACATTGGCCGACGGTACGGTGTCAAAAGTTACCATTGTTCCGTTTTACGATCGGTCGGGGTTGATTAAAGAAACTCTTGGAACGCTGGAGGATGCCTTGTCGCTTGAGATACTTATCAGTATTCTTGTAGTGCTGATTTTGGTGTTTAACCTGCGTGCTTCGTTTCTTATTTCGAGTCTGTTGCCCATTGGCGTGTTAATGACTTTTATTATCATGCGTAAATTTGGTGTTGATGCCAACATTGTGGCACTTTCGGGAATTGCCATTGCCATTGGAGTGATGGTTGATGTGGGCGTGGTGTTTACTGAAAACATCATCCGGCATACCTCGTTACCCGACAATCTGGGTGCCAAAGGCAAGAAGCTGATGAACGTTATTTATGAAGCCACCACCGAGGTTGCCCCGGCTGTTTTAACGGCCATTGCCACTACGGTTGTGAGTTTTCTGCCTGTATTTGCCATGGAAGCCGCCGAAGGAAAACTCTTCCGACCGCTGGCTTTTACCAAAACTTTTGTGATGCTTTCGGCATTGGTGGTCGGGCTGGTGATAATTCCCATGCTTGCTCATGTAATTTTCTCTATAAATATGAATGCCAAAAAAGTGCGTAGATATTCTAATATCTTGCTCGCTTTGGGAGGCTTGTCATTTATTTTCTTCGGCCAGTATTTTGTGGCCGTTATGATAGTAGCACTGGCTGTTAATAACTATTTTTCTTACTTGTGGCCGGAGGACAAACAAAAATATGTCAACTACATCAACATCGGCATTATCCTCATTGGTGTTATTAAATACCTTGCAACTGAGTGGATGCCATTGGGTGCCGAGTACAGTGAAGTGCTTAATGTACTGTTTGTTGCGTTGATGGTTGGCCTTGTTCTTGCCTTCCTGATTTCCATCATCTACTTTTATCCACGCATATTAACGTGGGCGCTTAACAACAAATGGAAGTTTTTAACTATTCCGGTTTTTGTAATCCTGTTTGGTATTGTTGCCTGGCAGGGTTTCGACAAGGTATTTGGTTTTATGCCAAAACTGGTAACCGAAACCAAAACGTGGCAGTCGTTGGAAAAAACATTTCCCGGCATTGGGAAAGAGTTTATGCCTTCGCTTGACGAAGGATCTTTTTTGCTGATGCCTACAACCATGCCCCACTCGGGAGTACAGGAAAACCTTGAAGTAATTCGTCTGCTCGACAAAAAAGTAAACGCTATTCCCGAGGTTGATAATGTTGTTGGAAAGTGGGGACGTGTAAATTCCGCACTGGATCCTGCGCCTATTTCCATGTTCGAAAATGTAATTAATTACAAATCGCAATATGTACTGGATGAATCGGGACGACGTATGCGTTTTAAGGTGGACAACGATGGCGCTTTTATCCTAAAGGATGGAACCAAATACAATCCTGAAAAAGGGTTTATGGTTATTGACAAAGATGCCCTGATTCCCGATGAGGATGGTGAATATTTCCGCCAATGGCGTAAAAGCATTCACACACCCGATGATATCTGGAAAGAGATTGTAAAAAAGGCTAAAATTCCGGGAGTAACTTCTGCTCCTAAGTTACAACCTATCCAAACAAGGCTTGTGATGTTACAAACCGGAATGCGCGCCCCCATGGGAATTAAAGTTTTTGGCCCCACTCTCGAAGATATTGAAGGGGTTGGATTGCAAATTGAGAAACTATTAAAACAAGTTGATGGTGTTTCAAAACCATCGGTATTTGCCGACCGTGTAGTAGGTAAACCCTATCTTGAAATAAGGATAAACCGCGATGCCATTGCTCGTTACGGGCTAACCATTAAAGATTTTCAGGAGTACATCAGTTCGGCAGTGGGCGGTATGGCGCTGACCTTTACAGTGGAAGGGCGTGAGCGTTACCCCATCAGGGTTCGCTATGCCAGAGAGTTTAGAGATAATCCGGAAGATTTAAAGAGACTTTTGATATCCACACCTTCAGGGGTTCAGGTTCCTCTTAACGAATTGGCTACCATTGAATACACCAAAGGGCCGCAGCTTATTAAAAGTGAAAACACCTTTTTGGTTGGTTACGTTATTTTTGATAAAAAAGCCAATTATGCCGAAGTTGATGTGGTTGAAAATGCGCAAAAATTTCTCAACGAGAAAATTAAAGATGGTACGCTGATGCTTCCGGCCGGTGTTAACTATAAATTTACCGGTAATTATGAGAACCAAATCAGAGCAACCAAAAGGCTGATGATTGTAATACCCATCGCCTTGCTTGTTATTTTTCTGATACTCTATTTCCAGTTTCGCTCGGTAACCGGTGCATCATTAATATTCTCAGGCATCATAGTGGCCTTTTCAGGAGGGTTTATCATGCTGTGGTTATATGGCCAGCCCTGGTTTATGAACTTTAGCATGGGTGATGTACAGATGCGAAACCTGTTTCAGATAGGAACCATCAACCTCAGTGTTGCCGTTTGGGTGGGATTTATTGCACTCTTTGGTATTGCCACCGACGACGGAGTGCTTATCAGTACCTATATCAAACAGATATTCGACAGGAAAGCCCCCGAAACCATCGAGGAGGTCAGAGCCGGTATCCTTGAAGCCGGAAACAAAAGGGTTCGTCCGGCTATTATGACCACAGCAACTACGCTCATTGCACTGTTGCCTGTCCTCACATCAACCGGTAAAGGTTCTGATATTATGGTTCCCATGGCTATTCCAATATTCGGAGGCATGACCATTGCCACCCTTACCATTTTTGTGGTGCCCGTTCTCTACAGTATCTGGCAGGAGGGTAAAATTAAAGCGCACACCCATGAAGATGACAAAGCCCCGGAGGGGCGTAATATTAATAGCTCGGGGTCCCGATAACTATCGGGAAACCCCGTGGTATAAAAAGGAATAACCTGTTTTGGCAAGATTTTTTTCGCAGAGCATGAAAAAATCGTGACAAAACAAAAAAGAATGGTTTACAATACAATATACGCATGAAACGAACATGTTGAATAAATATAAAACACAAGAAAATGATTTATAGAAGAAATTCTATCATCGGATTTAACGGATGTTTTTCGTTTGCGAAAAACTAAAATCCGTGTAATCCGTGTAATTCGATGAAAAAAATTAATTCTTGGATATTTTTACAAAATTATAAATAGATGAAAATAAAAATAATTATAATAGCATTTCTGTTGTTAGCCTTAAGCAGCCTGATGCAGGCGCAGGATACGTTAACCCGTTATCTTGAAACAGCGGCAAAAAACAACCCTGCATTAAAGGCAAAATTCAACGAATATCAGGCAGCATTGGAAAAAGTGCCTCAGGTTGGAACCCTGCCCGATCCGCAGGTAACTTTTGGCTATTTTATTCTGCCGGTGGAAACCAAAACCGGCCCGCAACGATTTAAGATTTCTGCTTCTCAGATGTTTCCCTGGTTTGGAACTTTGGGAAAGAGCGAAGATGTGGCGGTTAATCGTGCCAAAGCAAAATACGAACTTTTTGAAGAAGCCAAATCGAATCTGTTCTTCAGCGTGAAGGCCAATTATTACAAGCTTTATTTTTTAAAGAAAAGCATTGCCATCACCAAAGACAATATCAGAATCTTAAATACTTTCAGAAATCTGGCGCTCATTAAAATGGAATCCGGCACCGGTTCGGGAGTGGATGAGCTGAGGGTTGAGATGGAACTGGCTGATTTGGAAAATACCCTGGCTTTGTTGCGCGACCGGTGGTTTGCCAGCGTGGTATCGTTTAATAACTTGCTGAATGTGGGTGAAACAAGCCCGGTTGAGGTACCCGAAACCCTATGGATGGACGATCTTGCCTTTTCAAAGCAGGCCGTACTGGATAGCTTAAAACAAAACAACAATCAGCTGCAAAGCCTCGACTACCTGTACAAATCGTATCAGGATCAGGAGGTTAAAGCGAAAAGCCAGGGTGCCCCCAATATTTTGGCCGGCATCGACTACATAAATGTGGGAAACGATGGTTTAACGGCACAAAGTGGAAAAGACGCTCTTTTTGTTAAAGTGGGTATTACTATTCCGCTCTACCGCAGAAAATATGATGGCATGGTTAAAGAGGCCGTGCTGTTGCAGGAAGCCACACAGTTTAAAAAAGAGGATAAGGTAAATGCACTGGAAACGCTTTTTGAAAACACATACAGCCAATACAGCGATGCCGACAGAAGGCTTATTCTTTTTCAGAAACAATTGGATCTGGCTTCCAAAGCTATCCGGATTCTGGAAAGCGAATATGCTTCCAACGGAAAGAATTTTGAAGAGATATTGCGTATGGAGCGAAAGCTGCTTAAATATTCGCTGGAGCTTGAAAAAGCCCGCTCCGATAAGCAGGCAGCCGTAGCTTTTGTTACTTACCTCATGGGGAAATAAACGCTGCCCCGGGGTTCAGCCCGGTGCAGATATTGCCCCGGGTTGAACCCCGGGGCAACATCAAAACAAAAGAAAATCAGAAATCAAATGATTAACAGATGAAACGACCATGATTAACAAGTTAAAGCACACAGGAAAATGATTATTCGACCCTGTAAGGGTCGTATATAAATAGCCCGGGGTGAAACCCCGGGTAATAAAATCGTGGTAAATTGTTTTGGCGAGATTTTTGGGGTTTTTACAAAAATCGTGACAAAACATAAAAACAAGAAGTTCAATAAAATACAAAATTATAAACAAATGAAAAAAATAAATAAACAAACCATCACCATAGCGGCAGCGGCTCTAATAGTCGGGCTGCTGGCAGGCTGGCTTTTCTTTGGGGGAAGTTCTACAGCTGTGGCGGAACACAATCATACCGAACAG
>Ga0256831_1000664_pt1 | contig 17982 bp, 23 predicted proteins | sample 132544metaG_FD_189087 | JGI IMG/M metagenome (GOLD analysis project Ga0256831, IMG submission 189087) | Hydrothermal vent microbial communities from Lau Basin, Pacific Ocean - 132-544 | ecosystem: Environmental > Aquatic > Marine > Hydrothermal vents | place: Pacific Ocean: Lau Basin | collected...
AAGTGAAGGTAACGAAGAAGGGGATAGTAGCGAATTATGTAAGTACTGACTATGTGATCACGAGAATAGGTGCTGTAATATCTCGGTGGAGCAGTGATTAACCAGATTGTAGAAAGATACGCCTAATTTATGGCTTAAATACTCGATACAATTAGCAAGTAAAGCCATAAGCAGGATAAAACCGTTGTTGCTCTTCTCAGACCTTAAATAATTCCCTTCGAGCTTTAAAATTGATTTATCTCTTCTGTGCTTCTCTTCTATCCAGAATCTCTTAAGGTATTCTGCTATTACGTTTTCAGGTTTTTCTTCCAGTCCGTGCAGACTAAATAATACGGTTTATTTTTATCTTCCATCAAACATTTTACTATTTACTATCCTAACTCTACCTACATCGGGAATGTTAACAACTTTGGAAGCTAAATAGAAAACTCTTCCTTCAACAGTTCTCTTGCAAAGCTTTTCTTTCTCAAAAAGCTCCTCCACTTTGAATCTCTTTCCAAAGATTTCAACAATCCAGTTCTTTTTTATTCTATCAATGTATACGGATTTGTTTTCCTTTATTCTCCTTAGATTCTCTGTTTGTTGTTACCATACAATCACCAACGAACTTCTTCACGTTTTTTAGAGATTAGAGAAATGATCTATTATCTTGCCATAAATCTCTGTGCTTTTTACGTTGAGTGGTTTTATTATCGTGTAAGCCGTGTATATCCGATTGTTCGTGAAGATACAGCAGTTTATCTGTTCCTGTAAAATTTCGTAGCATTCTTGCAATTCCATCTAAGCTTGGCAGAATAGACTTTATCGCTGAAACGCCTTAAAGGAGTTGAATCTATCTATCAAATCTCTCACCAGCACGAAACCTGTTGCTGAGGTAGCTCTTAACGACCACAGGTGGTATAGTAGAAGAGTGCTAAGTGATAGCAAGGGTGATAAGGGTGGCGAGGGTAGTAATGGATCTGGTGGTGAAGGAGTCAAGAAGTTCGAAGTAATACCGTTGGATAGGGCGACGAGGAGGGCGATGAAGGCGTTAGCGGAGGAGTTAGAGGAGAGGAGTCTTCTTCTAAATCTAATACCGGACTACAGGGCATCGAAGGACTGGTGGATAGTAGCGAGGTCGATATACACCAAGCCGTTAGATCAGGTAGACGATTTCGATAGGGAGAGGTTGGGATTAACATTCGAGGCATGGAAGGAGATAGTAAAGAGTAAGGTGTTGCTGTTCTTGGACGAGGAGGATAACATAGTAGCGTTCCCATACAGGACGAGGTTTACGGATGAGAAGTATGTGAAGGAGCTGATATGGAAGTACAATATGGCATGGGACGTGGCAACTCTTCTATTTGAAGATGCGGTGTTCATTACGGTAACGCTCCCACCGATCTTTCCGTTACCTGTAGCGAAGTTGATATTGAGCTTTATCAGGCACAGGATTAAGGCAAGACTGAGAAAGACGTGTATAAAGGTAGGGATACTGTTTTCGGAGGAGATAAGTGCGACATATGAGAGATTCAGTGAAGGGGAACTGGAAGAGATGCTAAAGGAGGCTGAAGAAATAGTAAACAAGAAGAAGAGAGATGAGAAAGGGATGAGCAAGAACTTGAGAGAGTTCATGAAAATGACGAAGATAAGGGAAGTAGAGGATGCGCTATGGATGAGGAACAGGTTAAGGCGTACAACAGGTATGGGAGGAAGTTGCTGAAGAAATACATCAGATACAAGAAGAAACACAAGGGTTGCAGGGGACCGATTAACTGGATTACTCAGTTAAAGAGGAAGGAGATGGTTGTAGAGATTAATGGAAAGAAGAGGAAGAGGGTTTATTGGGAGTTTGCGAATCCACCGCCTGATTACTTGAAGTACTTGGAAGAGAGGATAGAGAAGAGGCTGAAAGAGGGTGGGTAGGAAGGATTTAATATAGATTGGCATGGAGGATCAGCGGACTACGTCAATGAAGTATTTAATGAGGAGTTCAGATTATTACTTTATTAATTACTTTATTAGTAGTATACTTTAGTAGTAGTTTATAGTAGCTTACAGTAAGAGTAAGTTGTAAATTATAGTATTACAGTTATAATATTTTCCAGCAAGTGATTAACTATAGTGGTTAATCGATGGTTAAAAATTGGGAATGGTAGAATTCAGATCAATACTCTAAGAAGTAATTTCCTTGAGTATTGATCTGATAGCGAGTAAGTCGAGATGGGATTGAGGCTTGATAATGCCCTTGAGTGGGTCTAGGAAAAGGACGTTGGTTTTGATGAGGTAACGTTTTGTGATCTCGTCGAGTGAATCAAGTGGGATGGAATCACGATCTTTGAATAGGTTTAGGGCGGTAATAACCTTATCGTAATCGACTTCGTATTCCTTGTCTTTAATTCTGATAGTATATCCTAATTCTCTCAATTCTTTAAGTAGGCTCTTTATCTCCATAATCCTAAGTCTTAACAGTTCTTCGCAGAATTCCTTTAGTCTGTCCCTGTTCTTAACAGCTTCAACCAAGTAGACCGGTTTACCCCCGAAGTAGTTCCAAGTTAGGTCGATTTCCTCTCGGCTGAATCCGTATTTTTTGAGGAATTCTTTGGTTGTATTGTAATCGAAGTCGTCTATGAGGAGATACCTACACCTACCGTGGAGCATAGCCTCGTTGAACACTCTTTCTATGAAAAGGGAGTCGGAAGTGATGGCGAAGACGTGAGCGAGGTGAGCTTCTTTAGTTAAACCAATGAAAAAGTTGAAGAGTTCGTAGATGAGTAGTCCATCGATTTTAACGTCTCCTATTTTTTGAAGCTCGTCTAGGATTAGGATGGGTGTTTTCTTCCTTGCGATCTCGCTTAGAAGGTTTTCGAGGTAAACGAAAACGTTCTCAATAGCCTTCTCTTTAAACAACTCTTTGAATACGTTTTTAGGGATGGGGAATCGACCGAGTGGGGTTACTACTTCACTTGGAACGTATGTATCTACAATCTCCTTAGCAATCGTTTTAACGCTAACCCTTTTACTCCTAACGTCGAATAGAATTTTAAGGAAGTCGTCCGCTTTGCTAACGTAAACGTGCCTCAAGTTTACGTAAAACACTACGAAGTCCTTCGGTAGGGTTTTTATCAAGTGCTGGAAAAGCTCAGTTTTACCAGAGTTGATGGGACCGTAAACGAACGTAATTAGATCTGGCCTACTGTTTAAAATTCGCATGATCTCTCGAATCTCTTTCTCTCTATTATGAAATTCGATCTCTAACATTCTCAACACCTCGTCGAGATTGGGGATGAAATGATATTTAACCGGTGAGGTAGGAGAAAAGAACTTGCTATTTTACGAGAGGTGGTTGCTAAAAACTACAAACAATAAGCATAGGAGGAATACTTTATCCGAGAGTTAGGCAAATTGCAACTATGAGGGCTATTGTGATAGGTGGTACTAAGAGTGGAGTCGGAAAAACTACTGTAGCTTTGTGCATAGCTTCGGCTTTAAAAAGGAGAGGATTTAGAGTCCAACCATTTAAAGTCGGACCGGACTTCATAGATCCAACCCACTACAGCTTTTGTGGATACGCCGTCAATTTGGATGCTTTTATGATGGGGGAAACGGGAGTTCTGAGATCGTTTACCAAGTGGATGAAAGACAAAGATTTTGGAATTGTTGAAGGCGTCATGGGTCTTTTCGATGGTTACCGTTTCACATACCACTCCTCAACCGCTCACGTAGCAAAAATCTTAGGTATTCCCGTAATCCTCGTGATGGACGTTAAAGGTGTATCCCTTTCAGCTCTGGCAATCTTTGAGGGTTTCAGAAACTTCGATAGAGATGTAAATCTGGTCGGAGTGATCTTCAACGGTTGCTCCGAGAGACAGTATGATAAGCTTAGGAGGATATTCGGGGACAGATACCGCGTCTTCGGTTACATTCCAAAAAGCGAGGAACTTAAAATTGAAAGCAGACACTTAGGATTGATTCTGGGCTATGAAGCCAAGAAAAACTGGAAAACCTTTGCAGAGTTCGGAGAGAGATACTTGGATATAGACGGGATAGTGGATTTAGCAGAAGTTAGAAGAGCGGAAAATTTTTCAACGGAAAAAGAGGATGACGTAGGAAAAGATGTAGGAAAAAGAATTCAGATAGGCGTCCCCTTCGACAACGCTTTTGCATTCTACTATAGAGACAACTTGGAAATTCTGAAGGATTTCGCAGACTTGGTTTTCTTTTCACCCTTAAAGGGTGAGTGGGTTGAATGTGACGCGTATTACATAGGCGGGGGGTATCCTGAACTGTATCCGGAGCTTAAACGTTTCGGAAAGTTCATGCGAAAGGAGGCCGAGAACTGCAAGCCTGTATACGCGGAGTGCGGTGGAATGATGTTTCTTTCGAGGTGTATAGATGTTGAGGGTAAAAAAATAAAAATGGCGGGCATTCTCGACATAGACATAGTTTTTACGAGGAAACTTCAAGCTCTGGGCTACGTTAGGGGGAAAGTTGTAAAAGAAAATCCGTTTTTTGCTGGAAGCTTTAGAGGACACGAGTTTCACTACAGCTACGCTATAGCAGATGACGACGTTAAATTCGCCTTCAAAACCGACGGTAAGGGTATCAGAGACGGATTCGACGGTGCAATCGTTTACAACACCTTAGCCGGTTACTCGCACATACACTTCTACTCAACTAAGATCAAATTTAAAATTTATAAATAAATTAAATTTATGTATCAGTGAGGGTAAGGTTTTTATGCAACCTTGAGTCAAATATACTTGATTTCAGATCAAATGGATTTGATTCAGGGGTGGTTGCATGCACATATCGGACGGAATACTACCTTTGGTTTGGTGCGGAATCTGGTATGCGGTGTGCATTCCCTTTTGGATAGTGGGTGTTAGAGAGATAAGAAAGAGAACCAAGGAGGATCCCAAGTATCTACCGACCTTAGCTATGATAGGAGCGGCGGTTTTCGTGATATCGGTTTGGCACATACCGGTTCCGGTAACGGGATCTTGCTCTCATCCCGTAGGGACACCAATGGCAGCGATAATCGTGGGTCCTTTTGCAACGGTGGTTATATCGAGCATAGCACTGTTCTTCCAAGCGTTTTTGGGACACGGAGGAATAACGACGTTGGGAGCAAATACCTTCTCTATGGGTGTAGTTGGAACCTTTACCGGATACTTAACATACATCCTCCTAAAGAACAGGGCACCTGTATGGCTTTCAGCGGGACTTGCCGGGTTCGTGGGTGATATAATGACGTACGTCACTTCCGCTTTGGAGTTGGCTTTGGGTTTAAATCCACACTCCGTAGTCTACCACTGGTGGCTTTACTTCTTGGGATACGGACCGACGCAGATACCAATAGCCTTGGCCGAATTCGCTTTCACCGCAGGAGTTGTGAGTTACATAGCGGAAAACAGACCCGAACTTCTGAAGGTGGGTGTTGCACATGGATAGGTTTGTAGTGTATTCGATAGCCCTGCTCGTTTTGATATCATCGGCAATAATAGTCGCCAGTTACGTGGGACACAAGAAGGGAGAGCTTGAAGGAACGGACGACATCGTGGAGGACTTGGCAACATCCGCGACACACGTTCAGGCTAAGGAGATAGTCCCAGCGATTCCAGAAGACATGGAACCTATCGGATTCACGATAGCCGGTATCTTGGGAGGCCTGCTCGTCGGATACTTCTGGGAGGACATGTTTGGAACGGGTGAGAGGAAATGATGGAATGGCTCAGCGGTGACGCCCTAAACGGGTTGGGAACTACCATCGGATTTTTCTTGGCCTTGATAGTCGGGAGGTATTTGAGGAGATGGAGGTCTTCAGCGTAGCTGTTAAGGAGAACCGCCTGCAAAGGTTGGACGGAAGGGTCAAGCTCGTCTCGACAATGGCTCTACTGATTGCAATAGTTTCGATGAGGGAACCCTACATACCCCTTACACTTTTTTTGATAAACCTCTCACTGCTTGTCTACATCGGAGTTCCCGTCAGAAAACTACTCTACCCCTTCTACATCTCCATCGTCGTCTTCATAGTGTTGGCATTCACAACTCGGGGGAAACCGATTGGAGTGTTCACCGTTACGAAGGAAGGTTTGAAACTCGCATCTCTCGTTATGGTTAAGGTCTTGGCCTGCACGAGCGTTCTGTTAATTTTAATAGCGACTACGCCTATTCACGAGATGATAACAGCTCTGTGCTGGATCAGACTACCCAAAGTCGTAGTAGATTTGACCGTTCTAATGATGAGATACGTCGATACCCTTGCTGAGGAACTTCAAACGTTAATTCACGCGTTAAAGATGAAAAACGCCTTTTCAAAATTCGTAAGCTGGAGAAAGAAGGTTTACAATATGGGAATAGCCAGCGGAGCTCTCATAATTAAATCCATAGATAGGGCGAGTAGGGTTTACATGGCCATGACCCTTAGAGGTTACGGAGGTTCCGATATCATCAAACCCGAAGGTATCGAACTTAAAGATTCACTGATGATACTCGCTTCCGTAGCTTTTGGAATTATCCTAATACTCCTCGACGAGGTGATTTCATGATCGATGTTAGCAATTTAACTTTCGAGTATCCTGACGGAACGTTGGCACTATCAAACGTTACTTTTAAAGTGAGAAGGTGTGAAAGGGTTGCGATTTTAGGTGAAAACGGTAGCGGTAAGACAACGCTGTTCCTCTGCATCGTCGGATTGCTCCGCCCACGAAGTGGGAAGGTGTTGATAAAGGGCATTGAGGTAAACCGAAAGAATGAGGATACGATCAGGAGAATAGTCGGCTTGGTCTTTCAAAATCCGGACGATCAGGTATTTCTGCCGAAGGTTTACGATGACGTGGCTTTCGGTCTGAGAAACATGGGTTTGGATGAAGGTGAAGTGAGAAGAAGGGTCACGCAGACTCTAAGGCTTTTAGGGATAGAGAACCTTGCGGACAAAAGCACGAGCAACCTGAGCTTAGGTCAAAAAAAGAGAGTTGCTATAGCTGGCGTTTTGGCAATGGATCCGGAGGTAATACTGATAGACGAACCCACCGCCGGGTTGGATCACAGGGGGATACTCGAGATGTTCAACATACTCGAAGAGTTGAACGAAAACGGAAAAACGATAGTCGTATCGACCCACGATGTGGAGTTCGTCGAGAGTTGGGCGGACAAGATAGTGGTGCTACATCGGGGTAGATGCGTTAAAGTCGGTGACAGAAGCTTGCTCGACGAGCTTGAAAGTTTCGGTATGAGAAAGCCGATAAAGAGAACGATAATGTCCTTGTTCGATTTCGAATTATCGAGTGCCGTCGTTGAAATAAGCGAAGATGGAAAATTTGGTTACGGCGTTGACGATGTGATACCTGAGATCGACATCGATCTAATTCTCCTGCGGGGTCTTCACGGGCCCGTTAAGGTGAAGGTTTCCGAGAGCCTTTACGACAGGTTTCTAAGAATCTTGAGAGAAAAAGGTGTTGAGGTGATAGGGGATGAAAGAGACAAAGGAGGAGATAATAGGGGTTCTGTTTTCGAAGCTTAAGCCGAGCAACGATGACGTTTTCGTCGATATAGGATGTGGCACATGCAAAGTCTCCAACTTCTTCGCGGATTACGTTAAAACCGTTTACGCGGTCGATGTAGACGGATCGGTAATTAGAGATGTCGACGTTAAGCCCAACGTAAAGCTGATTCACGCTCACGGGTTGGAATTTTTGAGAGATTTCGATTACGACATAGTTTTCTTTGGAGGGACCAAGGATATCGAGGAGATGCTGAGGGTTGCGAGTGAAAAGGCGAGAAGATTAGCTGTCAACGTTGCGAGGATAGAGGTCGCGTGTAATGTGATTAGAACTCTGAAGGAGTTAAACGTATTCAGAGAGGCCATCGTTGTAAATATCTCGAAAAGCTACGAGTTGGCGGGATTGACGGCTTTCAAAAATTTGAATCCGGTATTTATAATAGTGGGTGGTAGTTGATGCTGTTCGGAGTGGGTTTGGGGCCAGGAGATCCTAAGCTCGTAACGGTTAAGGCGGTGGAAGTTCTCAAAGCCGTGGATGAGGTGATAGTCCCGGGTAAACTTGCGGAATACATCGTTAAGCCGATAGTTAAACCTCGCGTAGTTGAATTTCCGATGGGTAGGAGTAAAGATGTAACGGTAAAGTTGGCTGAAGAGCTTGCGGATAGATGCGTCAGAGAAGACTTGGCCTTCGCGTGCTTGGGAGACCCTATGTTCTACTCCACTTTCCAGCATCTCGTCGAAGAAATATACAAAATAAACCCCGATGTTGAAGTCGAGGTAATTCCCGGAATACCAAGCTTTACGACCGTATTCTCAAAGATAAAGATATTCATAGATACCCCGATGCTCGTAACTACGCTTAAAGAAGATGAAATCGGTTGCGTTGTCGTCTTAAAGGCTACGAAACCCAGAGAGGTATGCAAAAAACTCGAAAAGATGGGAATGAGTGAGTTTTACTTGGCGGAGAGAATGTTTATGGACGGAGAAAGGGTGGAGAGAATAAAGGAACCTCCAGAAAAGGCCGACTACTTTACCGTCGTAGTTGGAGTGAGGTGACATGAAGGTATACTTCGTGGGCTTCGGTCCCGGAGATACCGAGTTGTTGACTATCAAAGCCTACAAGATACTCAAGCGAGCGGATCTTATAATATATCCCGGTTCACTCATAGATGAAAAGCTTCTGAAAGATTTCAGCGGGAAGAAGGTCAACAGCTACGGAATGAGGCTTGAGGAGATAATAGAATTGATAGAGAGCAATGTTAAGGATGGAAAAATGGTTGCGAGAGTCGTAAGTGGAGATCCCTCCATATTCTCAGCCTTAAACGAACAGATAGTTGAACTCGAGAGGAGGGGAATAGAGTGCGAGGTCGTTCCCGGGGTTAGTAGCGTCTTTTCAGCTTCCGCCATCCTAAAGACAGAGCTAACCATCCCTTCCGTCTCTCATGCGGTTGCAATACTTAGACCAGCGGGAAGAACGCTGGATAAGGATTACTTGGAGGAGTTCGCGAAGATTCCGTGCACCCTCGTAATTCTGCTCGGAGTTGACAGGATCGAAGAGATAGCGGAGAGGGTAGGCAGGATAAGGGGATGGGATGAACCGATTGCAGTAGTTTACCACGCATCGAGGGATGACGAGAAAGTTATAAGAGGAACCCTCGGAGATATAGCGGAGAAGGTCAAGAGGGCCGGAATAAAAAGGACCGCTGTTATAATAATCGGTAGGGCTTTGGAAAGAAGGGGGAGGAGGTCGGTCCTATACGCGTAGCGGTATTGGGGTTTGAAAAGGATCGGGAGAAGCTTAGGAAAGTTGCGGAATTTCTTAATGCGGATATAGTAATCTATCGACGGGGCGTGTTCGGAGAGGTGTTGGGCAAGTTCGACTGCGTAGTCGCCTACATGCCCATCGGCGTGGTTGTAAGATCGATATGTCCTTATTTAAGAGGTAAGTGGGTGGATCCGGCTGTGGTCGTTTTGGATAAACTCATGAGATTTGCCGTCCCCCTGATTGGCGGACATCACGGAGCAAATGCCGTTGCCGAAAAATTGAGAGGTTTAGGAATGACACCGGTTATAACTACTTCGGCGGAGTTTTCGGATGGATTGTGTGTAGGTGTAGGTTGCAGGAGGGGTGTGAGTTCGGACGATATTCTGAAGGCCATCAACTCGGCTTTGGATGAAATAGATGCTAATTTGGATGACGTTAGACTCATCGCGACTATCGAACTTAAGAGAAACGAAAGGGGGTTGATAGAAGCGGTTGATAGAATTAAGAAGCCTCTGATGTTCGTTCCTGTTGAGGATATAAACAGGATGGACGTCAAAGAGACAAAAGCCGTTAAGATAGGCGTAAAGAACGTTGCAGAGGCTTGTGCTCTATTTTATTCCAAAAAGAAGGAGCTAATTTTGCCTAAGAGGGTTTACGGAGGTGTAACGATTGCGATCGCGAGGTAAGCTCTACGTTGTTGGCACAGGACCGGGAGATATAGAACTGCTGACACTCAAAGCTAAGAGGGTTTTGGAGGAGTCGGAATTCGTTTTGGGTCATAAGACATACATAGATAGAATTCGCCATATAGTTAAAGGAAAGATCATCGAAAGCGAGATGGGCGAAGAAGTGGAGAGGGTCAAAAAAGCCGTTCAGCTCGCCGAATCTCACATCGTCAGCCTCGTCAGCGGGGGTGATCCTTCCATATACGGCATGGCTTCGCTCGTAGCGGAATACGTTTATTCTTTAGGATTAAACGTAGATTTCGAAGTCGTTCCCGGTGTTACGGCTCTGTGTTCAGCTTCACCTCTTTTGGGATGTGCGGTAAGCGGTGATCACGCGGTTGTAAGCTTGAGCGATCTGCTCACACCTTGGGAGGTAGTAAGGAACAGACTTAGGAAGGCTTTGGAAGGGGACTTCGTCGTTGTGATATACAATCCTTCGAGCAGAAGGAGGGTTAACAAGCTTTTGAAGGCCATGGAGATCGTGCTTGAAGTTAGGGGAAACGTTCCGATTGGAGTCGTGAAGAACGCGAGCAGAAGTGGAGAGGAGGTGTTCATCACGTCTCCCAAAGATATAATGGACAATCCAGAAAGGATAGACATGCACACGATTTTGTTCGTCTCGAATTCTGAAACCGTAGTTTTGAATGGGAAGATGGTTACGCCGAGAGGGTATTCGAGAAAATACAGGTGGTAGAATGATGGGGGCCTATACGAAAGAAGCTGAAAGGATAGTTGAGGAGAGCTACAGAATAGTCGAGAGGTTCGTTAAAGGGAATACGCCGGAGGATTTCGTATTGAAGAGATGCATAATCGCAACGGGGGATCCTTCGGTTAAGGACATAATAGTTTTTAGGAACGATCCCGTTAAGGCTGGAGTTAAAGCGATAAGAGACGGAAAAGAGATAATCGCGGACGTTTCCATGGTTAAGGCCGGAATTAGGTGGAGTAATGTAGTAGTTGCAGTTGAACACTCAGAAGGTGCGAAAGAGCTTGGAATCACGAGAACCGCTATGGGTTTCTACAACCTAAGGGACAGAATTGCTGGAAGTATCATCGCGATAGGAAATTCACCATCGGCAACGTTGGCCGTTTACGATCTCTTTAAAAAAGGGTATAAGCCTGCACTAATCGTAGCCACTCCCGTAGGCTTTGTGAACGCATCGAAGTCCAAGGAGATGGTGAGGTGTCTCGAAGTTCCGTCGATAACGACTATCGGTTCGAGGGGTGGAAGTGCTTTGTGTGTCGCAATAGTTAACAGCATGATAGATCTCGCCCATGAGAGATCCTATTGAGCTTTTCGAGTATCCTTCGGAGTGGATAAGGGTTAGGGAGAGAATTGAAGGTAAGAAAGAAGTAGCTGAGAAAATAGGGAGTGGACTTTACATACTAACACCCGAAGGCTGGCTCAGAAGGGGAATAACGACCGCAACGACAGCGAGTGCGGCGATATGTGGAGCTGTGGCTTCTCTCTACGAAGAGGTAAGAGAAGTTGAAGTAAAAACGCCCGTGGGATTGAAAGTTAGGATCAAAGTAAAGGCGAGGGATGGGATTTGCACGGCGAAGAAGTTTGCAGGTGATCACAGCTTCGACGTCACTAACGGTATAGAAATAGTTGCAGAAGCCTTTGAGGATGGGTGGGGTGTGGAGTTCGGGGAAGGTATAGGCGTTAAGAACGGAAAAAAAGCCGTTAGTGCTTCCGCAAGAAAGCAGATCGAAGAAAACTTCAAAAGATATGCGGAGCTCTACGGATTTAAAGGAAGAGTTGTCGTAAGCGTTCCTGAAGGTAGGAGTGTTGCTGAAAAAACGAAAAATTCAAAGTTGGGAGTTTTAGGTGGTATATCTCTGCTGGGATCGACTGGTTTTGTTGAGCCGTGGTGCGAAAAACTGGTTAGGGTGAAATCGATGGTAGCGAACAGATACGACAGGGTGGTGATAACGACAGGTAGGAGTGGTTGGAGATGGGCTCTGGAGAACTTAAAGGGTTATCAGCCGTTCGTTTTTGGAGTTTATTTGGAGGAAGCTCTCAAATCTGTCGAAGGTGAGGTTATAATCGTTGGACTTCCCGCCCTCTTAAGGAGGTGGGTCGGCGGAAAGAACGGAGACTTAAGGAGGGCGGTTCTTAAAAAGGCCATGCAGATAAATGAGAACGTTTCGGACGTGATTCTGCTGGGTGGTGGGAATGATTAAAATTGTAGGTGTAGGTCCCGCAAAGGGCTACCTAACTGAGAGGGCCATTAAAGAGATAGAAAGAGCGGAAGTGGTTTACGGTAGTAGGAGGGCGGTAGAATTGGCTGAGAAATACATAAAGGGAGAGAAGGTTACCATCTCGAAGTTCGACCACGAGACATACAGGAGAATAGAGGAGGTGGGTAGGAAGAGGAGGGTAGTGGTTTTATCCACTGGAGACCCGATGGTTTCGGGGCTTGGGAAGAGGATAGATGGTGAAGTTGAGCCGGGAATATCTTCGGTCCAGCTTGCTCTCGCAAGGCTTAAGGTGGATCTTACCGAAGTTGTCGTTATAGACTGGCACACGGATGAGTGCATGGATGACGTTTTGAAGGCATTTGAGATGGGTAGAGATGCCCTAATTCTGGCCAATTCGAGGTCCAATGTTAAAAAGTTGAGTGAACTTGCAAACGTCGTGGTTTTGGAGAACTTGGGATACGAAAGCGAGAGGATTTGTGAGAATTGCGAAATAAAATCGGATCTTGTCATTTTATTTGCAAAAAGGAGGTGATACTGTGAGAGGGTTGGTCATAGTTGGGCACGGGAGTAAGTTGCCGTATTACAGGGAGGTTATGGAATTGCACAAGGAGAGGATAGAGAAAACTGGGCTTTTCGATGAGGTTAGGATAGCTTTTGCGGCGCACAAGAGGAGGCCGAGGGTAGATGAAGTTATAAGGGAGATGAGGTCGGATGTTATCTACGTCGTTCCCCTCTTCATAGCCTACGGAGTTCATACTACCGAGGAATTGCCGAGGGATTTGGGTTTCGAAGGAAAGACTGGAGTTGTGGAGGGTGAAATCGAAGGGAAGAGGGTTATACTGTGCGAACCTATAGGTAGGGACGTCTTCGTAACTTATGCAATTCTGAACGCAGTATTCGGATTGACATGCCAGCGTTGATGGTTGCGGGAACCTCAAGTCACGTCGGGAAGAGCGTGATAGTTACCGCTCTGTGCAGAATACTCAGCAAAATGGGATACAACGTCGCTCCTTTCAAAGCTCAAAACATGAGCTTGAACTCTTTTGTAACTAAGGATGGCAAGGAGATTGCAACGGCACAGGCCTTTCAGGCTAAGGCTTGCGGGATCGAGCCTAACGAACTTATGAATCCCATCCTTCTCAAGCCGAAGGGAAACATGGTTTCACAGCTCGTAGTTCTGGGTGAAGCTGTAAAGGACGTTTCCGCTTTGGAATACTACAGGGAGATCGGATGGTTACGGGAGATCGTTGAAAATGCTTACAGGAAGCTCGAGAGGGAGTTCGATTACGTCGTGATAGAAGGAGCGGGAGGAATTGCGGAGATAAACCTATACGATAGGGACTTGGCAAACGTAGGAGTGGCGAGGATAGCCAAACCCTCCATTCTCATCGTAGGAGACATAGACAGGGGAGGAGTCTTCGCCTCTCTCTACGGGACATACAAGCTTCTGCCAAAGGATGTAGCTTCGATGGTTAAGGGTTTCGTGATAAACAAGTTCAGGGGTGACTTGAGACTTTTGAAGGGTGGAATCGAGAAGTTGGAGTCTTTAACGAACGTAAAAGTTTTGGGAGTAATTCCCTTCGTCGATTTAACGTTTACACCCGAAGATTCCCTGAGCTTGGAGGATTGGAAATGCGAAGATGCCAGAATAGGTATTATAAAGTTTCCGAGGATTTCGAATTGGACCGATTTCGAACACCTGAAACCGGCTGGGGTAAGGTTCGTTTGGAAGAGAGACGATCTGTCCGACTTCGATTTAATAATCTTACCGGGAACGAAGAACACTGTTTTAGATTTTAGGGAGCTTAAGTCAGCTAGGATCGACGAGAAGATAAAGAAAATTGCCGGAAGGATACCCGTGATAGGTATATGCGGTGGCTACCAGATGTTGGGCAAGGAGCTGATCGACAGAGGTGTGGAACACGGTTACATAAGAGCTAAGGGGTTGGGCTTGCTCGATGCTGTTACCGTCTTTGACGAGTTCAAGAAGAGAACTGTTCAGGTGGTTAAGAAAGTCACGGGGGATGCGGTGATAATCGATAGGATAAAGGGTCAGGAGGTTTGGGGTTACGAGATTCACAAGGGCAAAACGTTTGCAGACAACCCGATATTCGAAGACGACGGCTGTGCGAGCGAAGACGGAATGACTTGGGGAACATACCTACACGGACTTTTCAGCAACGATAACGTTCTAAAGGCCTTATCCGATTACTTGGGTGTTAAAATGGATAAAACAAAGGATTGGATAGACAGATTTGCGGAGGTTTTTGAAAGGAACGTGGATGTTGAGAAGATCATTTGAGGAATCTCTCCTCGATTCCCAAACTTCTTATTATCTCCATCTGCCTCAAAACCAAGTCCCTCGCTTCTTTCATGTCGAAAGTCTTCAGAATCTTCCCATTTTCCATCACCTTTTGAATTAGAGGTTCACCTTCAGCCTTCTCGTTGAAGAGGGTTACGTTGTCCCTAAACTCCTCCCAAACCCTGTAAACCTGCTTCATCCCACCCCTCTTCCCCCTCTTGGCAACGAAATTGCCCTCTCTCTCGACTATGTCCAGAGCGAAGTCTATGGGCTTTGCTCCGGCTATCGCAGTTCCGACACCGAAGGCATCTACCAAGTCCCTCAGCTCCATTACGTCCTTCAAACTCAATCCACCGCTGACAACAATCTTCACGTCCCTCCTACCCCTGATGTCGAGCTCCCATCTGACCTCCTCAACTATCTTCCTCATGTTCCCCCTCCTCGATGAGGGCGTATCTAATCTAACGCCGTCAACCCTCTCAACGTTTTCTATCGCTAAGATTGCTTCGGTTTTCTCGTCGTAGTAGGTGTCTATCAACATTATCCTCGGAACCCTCTCGTCCACAACCTCGTTGTAGGCTCTCCAAGCTTTAACCTGATCTCCGAAGCATATTATCAGTGCGTGGGGCATCGTTCCTACGCTCTCAATTCCGAGATACTTCTCCGCTGAGACGTTGCTAACCCCATCACACCCACCTATGTAAGCTGACCTCTCTATAACCGCAGAGATTGCGGGATGCATCCTCCTCGTTCCGAAGGATAGAATCCTCTTACCACCGCTCGCAAGCTTGAACTTGAAGGCTTGAGTTGCAACAGCTGAGGGATGGCATATGAAACCAAGAATAGCGGTTTCAAACCTCGCAAAGTCCAAGTATCTACCCACAATCGTTACAACTGGTTCGTGGGGGAAAAACAGACAACCTTCGGGCATGGCGTAGACGTCAACTGGTTTACCCTCTAAAAGCTTCAAAACGTCGTTTATACCTACGAATATTCCCCAGCTTGACGTAGTTACCTCCGCCACAACCCTTGGATTAACCCCCTTGCTCTTTAAGACCTGCTCGGTCCACAGGAAGTATTTGTCCGTCGTCAGTCCTGCCCTTATATCCTCCTCATTCACTATCAGAAACCTCATCTCTCATCACACTCGCACGGAACTTTACCGCACTTTATGCAGACGTTCGGATACTTATCTTTAACAGCCTCCTCCAAATCTATACCGTATAGGTTCGCCAAGCTAACGAGCCATGCGAAGACATCAGCTATCTCCTCCTTAATCGAATTCAAATCGTTCTTTCTTACGGCCTCTGCCAACTCGCCAACCTCCTCAACTAACCAGAGGAGTGTTTTCTCCTTTCCCCTCCTTAAATCCTTTTCGTAGTATAGCCTCTTTATCAGTTGCTGGAACTCCCCTATCTCCACGCTACCACCTCACGGGTATTCCCCTCTCCTCCAAGTATCTCTTTATCTCCTCTATGCTATACTCCCCGTAGTGGAATATGGATGCAGCCAAGCACGCATCGGCCTTTCCCTCAACGAAACCTTCGTAGAAGTGTTCAGGCCTTCCAGCTCCGCCCGATGCGATAACGGGTATGTTCACCGCTTCGCTTATAGCCCTCGTTATCGGTATGTCGTAGCCCAACTTCGTCCCGTCTCTGTTCATCGAAGTCAGCAGTATCTCCCCGGCTCCGAGTTCTTCAACCCTCTTGGCCCAGCTTATGGCGTCTATTCCCGTGGGTTTCCTTCCCCCGTATATCACGACCTCATACCAAGCCTTTCTCCCGTCTTCAAGCGTAACGATGTTTTCACCCCTACTCAGGTCGTAGTTCCTTCTGCAGTCTATCGCTATAACTATGCACTGACTTCCGAATATCTCGCTCGCCTCCCTCACGAACTCGGGATTTTTAACAGCTGACGTGTTTATGCTGACCTTGTCCGCTCCAGCCGACAGAATTGCGTTTATGTCCTCGACGCTCCTTATCCCACCTCCGACCGTGAAGGGTATGAAAACCTGCTCCGCTGTCCTCTCAATGACGTCAATCATCATCCTCCTTCCCTCTGGAGATGCTGTTATATCTAAAAAAACGAGCTCGTCAGCTCCCTCTTCGTCGTATCTCTTTGCCAATTCTACGGGATCTCCAGCTTCTCTCAAATTGACGAACTCGACTCCCTTAACCACCATCGCACCCCTCTCGTTCAAAGTCACGTCCAAGCAGGGTATGATCCTCTTTGCGAGCATGAGGTTGAATCCACAAGGTTTATTAAAAACGATTCCGTGTCAAACTTGGCAACGATGCCATTGAAATTTTTACTGTCAATTTTAAAAATAAATATTTAATAAATATTTTTCTGAGAATTTTTCGTGTATAGTTATAGAAAATTTTAATAACAAATACGATTTCGGAGATAACATGAAAACTGTTCACATAATACCAGTGGATAAGAGGTGCGACGTGGTGCTCGAAAGCGTTAAGGAGTGCGGAAAACCCATTCAGAAGGCTTACTTGGTGTTTTGCGATGATAAGAGCTGTATAAAGGATGTTAAAAACGCCTTGAAGAACTTCATAGAGGTTGAAGAGGTCAGGGTTGAGAGGGAAGTTTACTCCGCCTTAATGGAGATTCTGAAGGTTATAAAGAGGGAGGTTGGGGAGGGTAACTCCGTTTACCTGAACCTATCGGACGCTCCAAGGGAGCTATGCATAGCGGGAGTTATGTCCGCCCAAATAGCCAACGCTGGAGTTTACATGGCGGTATCGAACGACGTGATAGAGCTGAAGGTTCCACCGATCAAAACGATAGGTGAGGACAAGGCCAACCTCATAAGGGTGATCGAAGAGAACGGAGGAGAGGTTGAATCCATAAACAGGTTGATAGAGCTGACTGAAGGAAAGATAGAAGACCACAGAAAGTATATGGCTCAGAGGGCGAGGATGAGCTACCATCTCAAGGGACTCGAGGAGGACGGATTGATAGAGATGAAGAGAGAGGGGAAGAACGTCAGGATAAGGCTGACTCCACTGGGAAGGGCGTTTGCGATTATGCTCCTTTAAGGGTCTTCACCGACTATCTCCAAACCGTCCATGATGTAGTTCGGATCTGTGTATCTCCTGACCAACCTCTCCATCCAACTTTCCGCCCTCTCAACGTCCGCACCCAAGTATTCGAAGAACTCGAGTATTTGCCTTTTGGGTCTCAACTCGTAATCGTTCTCCGCTCCGCTCGTTAAGACGAAGGGGGTATCGAATTTCTTAATTACTTTGAGTGTTTCAACGACCTCCTCGAATAGCTTTGATCTCTCGTAACCCCTACACCTCAAAAACCTCGCAAATGAGAACTCTATCGCAACGTCCTTCTCCCTCGCCATCTTAATTAAGGGGTAGTCCAGAACCCTACCTTCGAAGTCCAATATCAGATCGACCCTCCACCTCATCACCGCATACTTCAAAACGTTCAAATCTCCCACAACGCCGACGAACCAATCCATCTTCGCCCTTCTAAGCTT
>Ga0256831_1000665_pt1 | contig 17977 bp, 19 predicted proteins | sample 132544metaG_FD_189087 | JGI IMG/M metagenome (GOLD analysis project Ga0256831, IMG submission 189087) | Hydrothermal vent microbial communities from Lau Basin, Pacific Ocean - 132-544 | ecosystem: Environmental > Aquatic > Marine > Hydrothermal vents | place: Pacific Ocean: Lau Basin | collected...
CAAGCCTCATCCAGAGCGGAAAACTTAACCTCGACGAGGTCATAACCCACAGGTACAAAGGCTTCGACAGGTTCGAGGAAGCTTTCGAGCTGATGCGCGCGGGCAAGACCGGAAAGGTCGTCTTCTTCCCCAAGGAGTGAGGGCTTTTCATTTTACATTTCTCTTTTGAAAGCCTCGTCCCTCCCGGCCGAGGGGGTTGGTCTTTAATCTGCTCCCTCTATCAAGTTTTATCCTGGAGTTTCCCGATGCCATTTCGAGTTAATTGCATAATTTTTAAAAAAAAATAATTGCTTATTAATCACAAGTGAAGGAGATTACTTGAGCCCCTCTTCGTTTTTATTTTTGTTTAACTATGGATTTAACTATGGACAAAATATGGGGGATGAATTATGGACATGACGAGGCGCTATGTCATGCTCTACATTTTCATGAGTACTGCATTTATTGGAAATCTTTTAGTTGTCTATTACCTCTCAAAGGGTCTCACATATACCCAAATAGGAATCGCGACATCGGTACTAACTGTGGGATTCTTCCTATTTGAAATACCAACAGGGATAGTAGCAGACAAGATGAGCAGAAAACTCAGTGTTCTGGTGGGTTTTACAATAAATATCATGGCTATGATATTTCTTATATTCCTTAAAGGATTCTCAATGCTAATTATATACTCTATTACCGCCTCATTTGGCGCAACATTCGTGAGCGGAAGCCTCCAAGCATGGTTATACGACAACCTAAAACACCTCGGCAGAGAAAAAGAGTATAGAAAACTAATGAAAGACATCAAAACCATAACCCTACCCCTCTCCGCCACCACAGTAGCCATCGGCGGAATCCTCGCCCAACTCTACGGCTTCACTCTCCCCTTAATCCTAACCCTAATCCTCGAAATAGCCACGCTTATAGTCGCCTACACAATCCCAGAATACGAATTCCAGAAACCCGAACGCTCCTACCTAACCCACACCCTCCAATCCTTCCGGGAAATCCGCCGGCCCGAACTCCTCTGGCTCATAATCCTCTCCATAACCGTCGTCATGGCCACCAACCAATTCCGCCAATTCTTCGAACCCTACTTAGGCGACATACTCGCCAAAATCCTCAAAACCACCCTCATGGGCGCCCTCGGAATCCTCGGCATCATTGAAGCCCTCGTCAAAGTCCTCCCCAAACTCATCGGAATCCGCTTGAGGGACAAATGGAGCGTCAAAGCCTACTCCCTCGCCCCACTAATCGTCCCAGTAATGACAGCCCTCTCGGTAGTTTATCAAAATCCCCTCTGGATAATCGCCTTGGGAATCATCGTTACGATAATACACACGGCCTTCGGCTTCAACCTCGGAATAGAACTCCAGCACAGGATTCCGAGCGAAAAGAGGGCCACAATAATGTCAATCTACTCAATGGTTTCAGCATTAGCAATGGGCGTCTTCTACTTCATCTACGGTTTCGTCGTGGACTGGCTTGGCTTGGCCGAAGCGAGATTACTCTTCGCCTTAATCCTCCTCGGTGCTGGCGTCTCATTGAAGGCCGGGGAACTCTTAGGCCCACTCAGGGATGTTCTGAAGCTAAATCACATAGAAGCTCTATATGACTGAGGGTTTTGTCTTTATTTTCTTTGAGGAGTGAGCAGCGTAAAATTTGCCAGCAGGCCAAACCAGGAGTAGTGGCGGGCCCGCGAACAGAGCCATTCTTGATTGGTTAACTCGCCGAAACCTGACCAGGGCGGGAAGAAGGCCGGCCTGACATTCCCCTTTTGACCCACCGCAATTCTCTTAAGTTCTCCCCCTCATCCTCACCGGGAGGTGGCACCATGGAGCTAAGCTACCAAGAGAAGCTCACGCTTATCAAGCTCGGTGAGCTTAAAAGGGCTAAATTCGAGGAGTTAGTAGAAAAAACCGGCCTCGAACAGGTAGCCGTGATGAGGGCCGTCCTCGGTCTTCAGGCGAAAGGTTTGGCAAAGCTCCACGAGAAGAGCGAAAAGGTTGTAAAGCTCACCGAGACCGGGAAAAAGTACGCTGACATAGGCCTTCCGGAGTGGAGGGCTCTGAAGGTTCTGAGGGAGAAAAGAAAGGTTACACTCGATGACCTGAGGGAAGTTCTCAGCGAAGATGAGCTGAAGCCGATAGTCGGCCTTCTCAGGAAGGAGGGCTGGGCAAACGTTAGAAAGGAGGACGGAAAGCTGGTCCTTGAAATCACTGGAAAGGGCCTCAACGCCGAAGATAGGCCTATTGACAGAGCCTTAAAACTTCTCGCCGAGAAGAAAGTTGTCCCACTCAAAGAAATTGAGAATCTGGTTCCCGTTAAAGAGCTCAAGAGAAGGAAGGTGGCGGAGGAAGAGACGGTAACCGAGAGAAGGGTTGAGATAACCCCTGCCGGAGAGGAGCTCGTGAAAAAGGGCATCGAGCTGAAGAGGGAAGTTTCCCTCCTGACACCGGAGCTCATAAAGTCCGGCAAATGGCGCGAAGTCGAGTTCAGGCGCTTTGATATAAAAGCCCCCGTCAGGAGGATTTATCCCGGCAAGAAACAGCCATACAGGGCTTTCCTTGATAAAATAAGGAGAAGGCTCATAGAGATGGGCTTCATCGAGATGACGGTTGAAAGCCTCATAGAGACCCAGTTCTGGAACTTCGATGCCCTCTTCCAGCCGCAGAACCACCCCGCCAGAGAATGGACGGACACATACCAGCTTAAGTACCCAAAGAGCGGTCACCTGCCCGAGAATGAGCTCGTTGAGAGGGTTAAAGAGGCACACGAACGCGGTTTGGCCGGTTCCCGTGGCTGGGGTTATACCTGGAGTCCAGAGAGGGCGATGCTCCTGATGCCGAGGGCACACGGAACCGCCCTCGATGCCAGACAGCTCGCCAAAGGCGTCGAAATACCCGGGAAATACTTCACGATACAGCGCGTTTTCAGACCGGACGTCCTTGATAGAACCCACCTCATTGAGTTCAACCAGATAGACGGCTTCGTCGTTGGTGAGGATTTAAACTTCAGGCACCTCCTTGGAATCCTCAAGCGCTTCGCCGTTGAGATAGCCGGAGCGAAAAAAGTCAAGTTCCTGCCGGATTACTACCCCTTCACAGAGCCGAGCGTCCAGATGAGCGCCTATCACCCTGAACTCGGCTGGGTCGAGTTCGGTGGAGCGGGAATATTCCGGGAGGAGATGACCAAGGCTTTGGGCATAGACGCTCCGGTAATAGCGTGGGGCATAGGCATTGACAGATTGGCCATGTTCAAGCTCGGCATTGACGACATCCGCTACCTGTTCAGCTACGACTTGAGGTGGCTCAGGGAAGCGAAGCTGGTGTGGTGATACCATGCCCAAAGTCGTTATAGAGGTCCCATCGGGTGTGAGGAAGGAGTTTGTGGAACTCCAAGTTAAGAGGGCCATTGAGGCGGAGAAAGCAAGGCTGGCCTTTGTTGAAGACATCGCCAAGAGGCTAAACATAGATGAAGAAGACCTCAAGGAAATCGAAGCCCTGAGGGAAGAGGCATGGAGAGACTTCAAGAAAGGGCTAAAGCTGGAGTAATAATAGACACCAACGTGCTTATATCGGCGTTGCATCCCAAGAATTCCCGGTTACGGGAGTTCTTGCTAACGGCGGAAATTCCACTCCATGCGCCTGACTACATGCTCGGGGAACTTAAAAAATACTGGCCCGTTATCGAGAGAAAAGCCGAGAAACGAGGGATAAGCAACGCCGAGTTAATGCATTTCAGAGAGGAACTTATATCCCGAATTATCTTTCACCCGCTAAGCGAGTACCGTCCCTTTATAAAACGTGCCTATGAGATTTGCAGGAAGTTTGATGAAAAGGACACTCCCTTCGTTGCCCTCGCCCTTGCCCTCTCCCTTCCCATCGTAACAAACGATAAGGGGATACTGGCCAATAAAGGTCCCTATGATGCGTTTCCGGTTGAAGAACTGTTGAGGTGATACCATGCCGAAGTTTGACGTCTCAAAGTCCGACCTTGAGAGGCTCATCGGGAGGAGCTTCACAGTCGAGGAGTGGGAGGACCTCTTCCTCTACGCGAAATGTGAAATGGACGATGTCTGGGAGGAGAACGGGGAGATATACTTCAAGGCCGACTCAAAGGACACCAACAGGCCCGACCTGTGGAGTGCAGAGGGAATAGCGAGGCAGATAAAGTGGGCGCTCGGAATGGAAAAGGGCCTGCCGAAGTATGAAGTGGAAAAGAGCGATGTTACAGTTTACGTTGACGAGAAGCTGAGGGACATAAGGCCCTACGGTGTCTATGCCATAGTTGAAGGCCTTCACCTCGATGAAGAGGCGCTAAAGCAGATGATAAACCTTCAGGAGAAAGTTGCCTTAACCTTTGGAAGGCGTAGAAGGGAGGTGGCGATTGGCATCTTCGACTTCGACAGGGTAAAGCCGCCAATTTATTACAGAGCAGCGAACAAGACCGAAAAATTCATACCCCTCGGCTTTACCGAGGAGTTAACGCTTGAGGAAATCCTTGAGAAGCACGAGAAAGGAAAGGAGTACGGGCACCTCATCAGGGACAAGCCCTATTATCCGCTCCTCGTTGACAGCGAGGGGAAAGTCCTCTCGATGCCGCCGATCATCAACTCCGAGGTGACTGGGCGAGTAACGACCGAAACCCGGAATGTTTTCGTTGACGTCACGGGATGGGATTTGAACAAGGTCATGCTGGCTCTAAACGTCGTCGTTACTGCTTTAGCTGAGCGCGGTGGGAAGATAAAGAGCGTGAAGGTTGTCTACCCTGACTTCGAGGTCGAAACGCCCGATTTAACTCCCAAGAGCTTTGAGGTTGAGCTGGACTACATAAGGAAGCTCTCCGGCCTTGAGCTGAGCGACGAAGAAATCAAGGACCTCCTTGAGAGGATGATGTACGAGGTCAAGCTTGAAGGCGGAAAGGCAGAGCTCCTCTATCCGGCTTTCCGCGACGACATAATGCACGCGAGGGACGTTTTGGAGGATGTCCTAATAGCATACGGCTACAACGAGATTGATCCCGAGGAGCCTAAGCTTGCCGTCCAGGGCAGGGGGGACAAGTTCATCGAGTTTGAAGACGCTGTGCGAGAACTCATGGTGGGCTTCGGCCTTCAGGAGGTCATGACCTTTAACCTGACCAACAGGGAGGCGCAGTACGAAAAGATGAACCTCAAATACGGGAAGGACTATTTCAACCACCCGCCGGCGGAACTCGTCGAGATTGAAAACCCGATAAGCCCCAAGTGGTCTGCCCTCAGGGTCTGGCTCCTCCCGAGCCTCCTCGACTTCCTGAGTCAGAACACCCACGAGGAGTACCCGCAGAGGCTCTTCGAGGTTGGAAAGGCAACGCTCATAGATGAGAGCAGGGAAACTAAAACGGTGAGCGAGAGCAAGCTTGCCGTTGTTCTGGCCCACCCGCGCGTGACCTTCACCGAGGCCAAGGAGATACTCGATTCGGTGATGCGCCACCTTGGCTTCTCCTATGAACTGGAAGAGATCGAGCACCCGAGCTTCATCCCGGGAAGGGTTGGAAAAATAGTCGTCGATGGAAAGGCGATAGGAATCATAGGGGAAATACACCCGGCCGTGTTAGAGAACTGGGGTCTTGAGATGCCGGTTGCGGCCTTTGAGCTGTTTCTGGCCCCGCTCTACAGCGAGCCGTATCTCTGAGCTACTCCCCTTTCCTCTTTTCCATTATGGCGAGCATTATCTCGAAGTTCGTCACGTTCGCAAGTATCTCTTCATCAAACACATTCTCCATGCAATCACCTTAATGAAAGCCATCCTCCGCGGTTTATCAGCTTTGTCCCCAACTTTTGGGATTTTATCCAAAGGTAGGGTTTCTCTTTGTAAAGAAATTCGTCCATCCGTCGGGGAAAAGCCCTTATACCCCCTCTGAAAACCGTTGAGCATGAAGCTCGCACTCAGGATAGCCTACGATGGAACCGCCTTCTACGGCTTCCAGAGGCAGCCCGACGTGAGGACCGTGGAGGGGGAACTGCTAAGGATTCTCACCCGGCTGGGCATCATCAAAGACGTCGAAAGCTCGGACTTTAAAGGGGCCTCACGGACGGATAGGGGTGTTTCTGCCCTCTTCAACGTTGTCTCTTTCGTCCCGGGGGGGAGAGCCGATTTGGCTAGACCGGAGGTTCTAAATCACCACCTACGGGATGTATGGGTTCTCGGTTTCTCCGAAGTCCCCGAGGAGTTCCATCCCCGGTTCTGGGCGAGGTCAAAGACCTACCGCTACTACCTTGTGAACGAGGGCTTTGAGCGCGGAAAGATGGAGGAATGTGCCGAGCTTTTCGTTGGGGAGCACGACTTCTCGGCCTTTGCAAAGCTCGAACCCGGGAAGGACCCGATTAGAGAGGTAACGAGGGTCGGGATAGGGGAGAGGCAGGGCTACTACGTCATCGAGATCGAGGGGAAGAGCTTCCTCTGGGAGATGGCCCGCAGGATGGTGAACGCGATAAGGTTCTGCGGACTCGGTATCCTGGAACCCGCAGAGATTAGGAGAATGCTCAACGGGGAGTACACCAAAAAAGTCCCGCCCGCCCCTCCTGAGGGTCTGATACTGTGGCACATCGATTATCCCGGTCTGTCATTCAGAACCGACGAAAAGGGCCTTAGGAAAGCGAAGCGGGACCTCTTCGAGCGCTACTCAAGGGCGCTTACGAGGGCGGCGCTTCTTGGGGACGCTCTTCTCGAGCTTTGACTCCATCTCCCTGTCGTAGTATTTCCCGTAGTACTGTTTGAGGGCCTTCTGGCGCTCGATGAAGTGAGTGAAGAGCAGCGGATCGTCGTCCTGGACGTCGACTATAACCGCTTTCATCCCCTTCTTTGGCCTCAAAGCGCGCCCTATGGTCTGTATCGTCATTATGTCGCTTTTTCCACCACCAGCAAGGATTATCGCTGAAATCTCCGGTATGTCAACGCCCTCCTTGAGGAGCGTCGAAATGAGCACAGGAATCTCGCCGTTTCTGAATGCCTCTAAGATTTCCCAGCGGTTCTGACTCTTCGAGCTGAGGAACTCGGCACTTATTCCCCTCTCCTCGAGCATCCTCTTGAGTATCTTTCCGTGCTCTATGCGCTTGACGTCGATGAGGACGCGGTGGCCCTTTCTGGCGAGCTCGACGGCCTTCTCCACCACCGCCAAGTTCCTCTCATCGTTGTTCATCACGAGATCCTCGTAAAGCTCCTTGTAGCGTTCGCTGAAGGAGGGCATGCCCGACTCGTAGGTTATAACCTCAAAGCGCGGATTTGCGAGGAACTTCTCCTTAATCAGGTCCTCTGCCCTGACCTCGTAGATTACCGGGCCAACAACCGCCTCTATCTTTATCTCCTCGCCGCGAACGCGCCGCCAGGGGGTTGCGGAGAGGCCGAAGCGGTATACCTGGGGGAGGGAAAGGCCCAGCTGGTAGAACTTTTCCGCTGCGGAAGTCCTGTGGCACTCGTCGAACATGAGAACCGCGTATTCGTTCTGGAGCTTGTCAGCTCCCCTCGAGAGGAGCGTCTGTATCATCGCGACCGTTATCCTCCCTTCCTCCCAGCGGTTGTCCCCGACGATGCCGGGTTCGATTCCGAGGACCTCGTGGACCTTGTCCACCCACTGGTAGAGGAGTTCCTTGGTGTGGACCACTATGAGAGCAGAGAGGTCAATCTCATGGATTATCCTCAGTCCAACGACCGTTTTGCCGCTCCCCACCGGCAGTGCTAAAACGCCCATCTTCTCCTTCAGGGCTTTCCTGACGGCCCTCTCCTGATATTTCCTCAGGGAGTACTCCTCGTTCCAGGTCGAGTTGAGCTTAACGCCGCGAACCCGGCGCTCGTCCTTCACGCGGACGCGGTAGCCTCTGCTGTTGAGGAACTTCTTGACCCGAGGGAGGAGGCCAACCGGAAAAGTCTTCTCGTAGGGGTCGTAGAGGCTCTCCGGCTTGTCCCACTTACCGAAATCCCTGCGGTAGCTCAGCAGTTCGTATATTTTGAAATAGAGCTGGGGATCGGCCTTCTCGATCCTCACCAGCGCCGAGCCATCGGGAATCCTGAGGATCACCATAGGCATGGCAAATCAAAGCAGGTCTGGAAAAAGGCTTTATAGACCTTTTGGAACAGGATCTAAGGTGGTACCATGCTGAGGGAGATACTGGAGCGCTTTGACGAGACCGTTGTGGTGGAAAAGCCCGTGAGTAAGGAGCTTGAGATTACTAAATACCTTCTCAAGTACCGCGACAGGCCCGTTCTTTTCAGGGATGTGGACGGCTGGAGCGTTGCGGGCAACATCTGGAGCACCCGCGGGAGGATAGCAAAATTCCTTGGGATCGATAGAGAAGACCTCCTCCACTTCATAGCAGACGCGATGGAGAATCCGGCCCCCTACGAAACTGTTGATGATGCTCCCTTCCTGAGGAACTCAACGGAGGACTTCTCCCTCCTTGAGCTTCCGGTTCCAAAGTACTATCCCAAGGACGGCGGCCAGTACTTCACCTCGGCGATGGTCATTGCGAAGGACGAGAGCGGCTTCGTCAACGCCTCCTTCCACAGGATAATGGTGCGCGACGATAAAACGGCCGCGATAAGACTGGTCCCGAGGCACCTCTACTCGATGTGGAAGGACAAAGCTGAGCACGGAGAAGAGCTTGACGTGAGGATCATCGTCGGAAACCCGGTTCACATTCTCTTAGCTGGGGCAACGAGCACCTCCTACGGAATAAGCGAGCTTGAGATAGCGAGCAGGATGAGCGAGGGGGCCTTTGGAAAACCCCTCGAGGTTGTTGACCTGAGGGGCATCCCGGTTCCAGTCGAGACCGAGTTCGTCTTCGAGGCGAGGATAACGCCTGAACTCGTCGACGAGGGACCCTTCGTTGACATAACGGGCACCTACGACTACGTGAGGAAGCAGCCGCTGGTGGTCTTCGAGAGGATGTACCACGTTGACGAGCCGATTTTCCACGCGCTCCTGCCGGGCGGCTACGAGCACTTCATGCTCATGGGGCTGCCCAAGGAGCCGCAGATATACGCGAGCGTCAAGCGCGTCGTTCCAAAGGTTCACGGGGTTCGCTTAACGGAAGGAGGCGCTATGTGGCTCCACGCCGTTGTTTCAATAACCAAACAGCACGACGGCGACGGCAAGAACGCTATTTTGGCGGCCTTTGCAGGCCACCCCAGCTTAAAGCATGTCATCGTCGTTGACGAGGACATCAACATCTACGACGACCGTGATGTGGAATGGGCGATAGCTACGCGCTTCCAGGCCGATAAAGACCTCGTGGTGATTCCAAACGCGAGGGGAAGCTCCCTTGATCCCTCAGCAACGAAAAGCTTAACCGCCAAGTGGGGGATAGACGCAACAAAACCGCTCGAAAGAAAGGAGGAGTTCGAGAGGGCCAAGGTTTAGTCCTCCTCTTTCACCAGGCTCAGGAAGACCTCCTCCAAACTCGGCACGCGGACCATGAGCTGGAGTATCTTCGCGCCCTGCCCCCACACGAGGTCGTTTACCTCCTCCCTTATGTCTCCAGGGGCTTTTATTTTGTACTTCGTTGGAGAGACACGCTCGACCTCCCAGTCAACGCCCTCGAAGCTCACCGGCTTGTTTGTCTCGAGGAGGATGAGGTAGCCCGCTTTTTTGAGGAAGTTCTCTTTGATCTGTTTTATGTTTCCCTCAAGGCGGAGTTTGCCTCTGACGATAACTCCAACTGTGTCGCAGACTTCTTCGACGTGCGCTAAGATGTGGCTGGAGAAGAAGACTGTTTTTCCGGCCTTCTTCTGCTCTCTAATAACCTCCTTGAACTCCGCTATTCCTTTGGGGTCGAGGCCACTCATGGGTTCATCGAGGATGAGGAGTTCTGGATCGTTGATTAAAGCCTGAGCAAGCAAAAGCCTCTGCCGCATCCCCTTCGAGAACTTACCAACCTTCTTGTCCTTCACCTCCCAGAGGTTCACGGTCTCGAGGAGTTCCCTTATCCTCTTTCCCCTCTCCGTCCTGGGTATGTCAAAGGAGTCCGCCAGGATGTCGAGGGTCTGATACGGCGTGAGAAAGTCCCAAAGCGTGGCGTGCTCGGGCATGTAGCCGATCTTGGACTTCGCCTCGAGGAGGGCTTTTTCGCTGAACTTACCGTCCCGAAAGACTTCCTTTCCAAGGAGACTTATCCTCCCGGAGTTGGGGTATATCAGTCCGAGGGTGCCCAGTATTGCCGTGCTTTTTCCAGCCCCGTTCGGGCCTAAAAATCCGTATATCTGTCCCTCCTTAACCTCGAGGCTTAGCCCGTCGAGGGCGCGGACGTCCCTGTAAACCTTGACTAAGCTATCAATCCTGAGCATCGCCATCACCTTAGATCCATCCTGACGAATCGAACCACCGCGAGGGCCAGGTAAGCGGCGGACATGAGGAACAGGAGCAGGACGTTGACCCACCTCGTCCTTATCGCGTGGCCCACCCCGTTGTAGGTTGGAATCGACTTGGTGTATGTTACCTTTCCTTTGGGGGTATCGACGGTCTTCTTGACCTCCCTGTAGTCCGAGACGTACGAGGTTATGACCTCGACCTGTGCCGTGGGCGAGTAGAAGATGTATTTCGTGTAGTAGTCCGCCTTCAGGTCTCGCAGTCCCCCTTCAGAGATGTCGCCCGGGGCGTGGGTGTACATCTCGTACTGGACGAAGATGGGGATGACGAGGTAGATGATGAAGAACAGCACGAGGGCAACGCCGAGGGCCGAACCCGAGGACTTCAGGAACGTCGAGAGGATGTAACCCAAGGCCAGGAACTCGACCATCACCATGAACAGCACGAGGTTCAGGAGCAGGACGTCGCTGACGACGTTCCCTGTGAGGTCAACTCCAACGTAGGCCAAACCGGCCAGTGCCACCGCGACGGCCAGCAGAACAGCTCCGAAGAAGACGACGCTCTGCCCGGAGAACTTCCCGAGGATGTAGCTCAGCCGGCTTATCTTCTTGCTAAGGACAACCCGTATTGTACCCTCTTCTATCTCCTTGTTCACGGAGGTTGCCCCCATCACGATGGCCACTATCCCGAGGAAGAACATCGACATGCCCGTGATGAACTGTATCATTATCGCCATCGCCGCCTCGCCGCTCATCTCCCCGCCGCTTCCGGTTCCCTGCTTCAGCAGGTAGATGACCGGTATGTAGAGAAGGAGCATGATGAGAAGCACTGCCCAGAGCTTTTTGGTGCGTATTCCCTTCTTAAGCTCGAGTTTGAATCCCCACCACAAAACTCACACCTCCCTTCGGCCTGACTGGAACTCTGATGAAGAGTATAAAATGTTTTCTCTCGCGATGGTTAAAAACCAAAGGTTGTAGTGTCAGAGTGCGGCGAGTTCAAGGACGAGTTCCGCTTTGTTGCATCTCTCGCGCAGGCGCCTCATGACCTCCCCTTTTCCGCCGAGGGCGGGCCAGAGAATAGAGTCTATATGAAGCGGCGGGATTCCGGTCTGCTCAGCCACCCTCGCCCAGAAGCTCACGGGCGGCTCGTTCGTGAACCTTTTGGTGTAGGCGTTTATCCTTACGTCATCGGGGATTTCGATGGACATTGGGTAGGGCACGAACTCTTTAAAGGCCATCCTCCCCGCGTAGCCGAACATCTTGACCGCGAAGACCACCGTCTTGGCGCTCCTCTTTGAGCCGAGGACGCGAGCTAGGTCGTTCCTTAAACTCTCCATTCCCTCAAAGTAGTAGTCCCTCAGGGTTTCGATGTCGAGTCCATCGAGGAAGGGCTGGAGCTTCTCAAGACGCTTGAGCTTTCCGGCGACGAGGCGCCTGTTCGTCCGCGATGCGGGGAGAAAGCGGGCGTAGGCCTCAGCAATGCTCCCTTCCGGTGGGTTGGCCGAAAAATAGCGCGAGAACTCCCACCACCAGTCCTCCCCCTTTCCACTCAGCTGGTAGCTCACTATGGAGTTGGCCAGCACGAGCTTGATGAAGAGTTCGTCATCGCCGAGGTTCCCGCGGAGGTTTCTAAGTGCGTCGAACTGGAGGTCAACTCGCTCCTCTATCGTCCGGGCGCAGTCGAGACCCAGCTTTTTAAGGTGGTTCACGAGAAGTTCAACCTTCTCCGCGTTCTCCCGGTATTTGACCCTGATGAAGCGGTCGAGGGTCATAGCCTTTTCACCACCTCAAAATACACCTTTTTAGCGGGGTATCATACCAGCGGGACGTCATCAGGACGGTAGTCTTTGAACGGGTCGAATCCTGGAGTATAGTATCTGCTCCGCGTGTATTCGCGCTCGATCCCGCCCAAACTGAGCATGTCCTCCTCGGACAGCTCGATATCTGCCATGGACGCGAGGACGGCCAGCTTGTGAGTCCTGACGTCGATGTTCCTGGAAAGAAGGAGGGCCTTGAGTGATTTCTCGACCGCCTGCTGGATGTGGAATAGGCAAAATTGAGACGACCGCTGATGATTTTCGTCCATGGCCGCGTTTAGGTGCTCTTCCGCAAGCCTCAGCGTCATACGAGCTGGGCCACGTTCCATACCTTCCCCTCCTCAACGAATACCGGCTTCTTTGACTTTATCTTTCCACGCGGGGAGTCAAGGATCGCCTTCCATTCGGATTCTCCTTTGAGGACTGTGTATCCGGTCAGAACGCTCCACAGAATTGGGTTGTCGGCCGTTAGCTCATCCTCAGAGACAATCAAGACATCGTAGGGGGTTTCCTCCTCCCTCTCGAGCCTGAACAGCTCCCTCCAGAAGAGCGGCTCATCCGTCCTATATTTGACCACTATCAGCACGTCGTAATCTGAGTCTTCCCTCGCCCTTGAGCCGAAGAGAATAACCACGCGGGCGTTCTCACCAAAGAAGCGCTCTATCAGGCGCAGGAGGTTATCAAGTTCCCCCATTGTCCCACCGTTCATTTTTGATTCACTGAGCTTATCAACCTTTCTAGGTAGCCGTGGCTGACCACCTCCGCTCCAGAGTTCCTCGGAAGTCCAAGCTCCACCTTTGCCCCCACGCCCTGCTCCCGCAGGAAGTCGCGGGCTTCAGCGGAAAGCCTCTGGAAGTCAGCTTTCCTTATGAGGCCGTAAACGGTTGGACCCCAGCTGCTCTGGCCGGCGCCGTAGGTTTTCTCGGCGAGAAAGTCAAGGATAAGCCCCACGTCCTCCCTGAACTCGCCGCCCTGGTAGTCCTCAAAGTGCCTGCCAACGAGCCGCTGAACGGCATTTAAATGCTCTCCGAAGGTTTTGATGTCCCTCTCCTTCAAAGCTGGGAGGAGGCCGAGCAGAATCCTGTGGCTTATCTCCATCGCGGCATCGGGTTTTCCAGAAAGGCCGGCCATCACTGGCTTTTCCTCCTCCTCATCGAAGCCGGGCTTAAGCTCCGGGATTATCAGCAGGAACGCCCAGTCCTCCGGGAAGTCCTCGCGGAATATGAGCGGCGGAAGGTCGTTTTTAACCCCTCCGTCTATCACGAAGCCCCCATGGGCGAAGGAGTAAACGCCGGCCCCACTCTCCCTCCCCCTGCCGAGTGTTTTTGCAAGCTCCTCGACTGAGAGGTTGAGGTTTCTCAGCCTTGCTACCCCGAGGCCCACCGCCAGGCTGAGCTGGGTAGTTGAGCCGAGGCCGACGTGCCTTGGGATGCCTTTTCTGACCTCCACGCGGTAGTTCACGCCGGTTCCGTAGGCGGAGTTCATCCTCTTGAGGGTGGCCTCTATCGTGTCCCTGTCTTCCCTCCCGGCCACTATCTCCCTCGAGTCAGACTCGAGGATTTCTATCTCATAGCCGCCCTCGAGGGCCACGCCGAGGCTTCCGAAGCGCCTCCCCAGAAGGGCGGATGGGTCAATCAGGCCGAGGTGTAGTCTCCGCGGGGTGCGAATTATCACGAGCATCACCCCCATCTCACGAGGCAACTCCCTCCCCGAGTTCCCTCGTCCTCTTCCACTCCTCCAGCAGGGTCCCGAGGAGGGAGAGGGCCACGGGACCGATGATTACCCCGACGAGACCGAAGGCGAAGTACCCTCCAAAGATGCCGACGAGGCTTATGAAAGCGTTAACGCCGGTTTCTCTCTTCCCGAGCCTGGAGCGGAGAAGATAGTCCGGCAGGGGGGAAACGAGGGTGAAGCCGTAGATAGAGAACAGAACCGCGTCGAAATGGTTTCCCGAAGTGAATAGGTATATCGCACCGGCCAGCCATATCATCCAGCCGCCCAGCACGGGGAGGAGCTCGAACACCACGGTGAAGATGCCGGCCGCTATGGAACCTCCGGCAGAGGAGATGGAGAAGGCGTAGAAGCCCAGGGATATCAGGACCCCCTTCACGACGCTAATGGCCAGCCACCCGCGGAGGAGGGTGTGGAGGGTCTCACCGGCGCGTCTCAGGAGTTTAAGCGCGAGTTCGCGGTTTTCCTCCGGCAGGAGGGAATATATCTCGTCACGGATGGCCCGCGTGTTAACGAGAACACCGTAGAAGGCGAAGACCATCACTATTGTCTGAAGGGCCAGCCTGGGGAGGGAGTATGTGTAGCCCAGGACGTACTCCTCGAACCTCCTGGGAATGTCCCGGGCCAGGTGTTTGATGAGCTCGTATACTGCCGCGGGAAGGTTGAATTCGAGGAGCCACCGGAAGAAGGCGTCGATGTAGTAAGCCAGCGACTGCTTGACGTCGTTTATCCAGAGGGCGTAACCGATCATAAAGAGGAACGCCAGGAGGGTGAGGATTCCGGTGATCGCAAAGGCAGAGATCCGGTTGCCCAGTCTTTCCGACAGTCTCTCGTGCAGGGGATAGAGTATGTAGGCAAGGGTAACCGCGAGGATCAGGGGGGAGAGTATGGGACTAACCGTCTCCCACACGAGGTAGAGGACCACGAGCGATATAGCTATCCAGACCGCAGCCTCAAGCTCCATCGAGCATCCCCAGGTACTTCAGTATGAGCTCCCTCGCCGAGGGCTTGTTGAAGACGAACAGGTAGCCCTCTTCCAGCAGAACGAAGTTCTTCCCCATTGCTAATAAGCCTTTCCCGAGTTTGTGAACCTCCGCCCTTTCGAGGTCAATGGCTTCTTTGACCTCCTCGGGGGCGTCTATGCTTTCGAGGGCCTTCTCAAGCCTGTTCCTGACGCTCCGGTTCAGGAACTTTACCGGGTTCGGGCGGAATTCCTCCACCCGGATTTCCTCAGCCTCCAGAGGAATCCCCCAGAAGTCCCTGGCACACTCGAAGGGATAGACGTATTCCTCCCCGTAGTCGGGGAGGTAAAGCTCCCTTATAACCGCGAGGAGAATCTTTCTGGCGTCCTTTCCGTAGAACTCGATCCTGAGGTTGAACTTCCCGTCCTCAAATCCGTTCTCAAAAACCTCCAGCTTCTCCTCACAGAGCATTCCATCACCCCCTCAGGTAGGCGTTAACGTAGCGCGGGTCGAGGAGGAGCGCGGTGCTTCCAAAGATCCCGAAGCTGGATTGTCCTTCATCCCCGTAGACCACCACTTTCGGGTTAGTGACGTTAAGCATTCCCTTGAGGACCCCAACGGCACGGTCGAGATCGCCGGTTTCATCCACGAGCGAGCCCTTAACGTCCCTCGCAAACCAGACCCTTCCCGTGGCGTACTTTCTGGTTTCGTTTATGCCCATCCCCCTCCCCGTGCTCACCGCCTGGAGGAAGGCCTGGAAGTAGGTCTCAACGCTGTTCTCAATCATCTTCCTCTCTTCCTCGGTTAAACCGCGCCATTCTGCTCCCATGTCCTTGTAGGGGCCAGTCTTGAAGACGTCAACCCTTATGCCGTTCATCTCGTAGTTCTTCCTGAGGTCGTAGTGGACGTAGATAACCCCTATGCTCCCCACCTCGGCCAGTGGATCGGCGATTATCCTCTCAGAACCCACGGCGATATAATAACCCCCCGAGGCCGCCAGACCACCGGTATACGCGATGACGGGCTTGAGGAGATCGAGCTTTTTCACGGTGTCGTATATCTCCCGAACGGGGGCCACGTAGCCACCGGGGCTCTCTATCCAGAGAACGACGCCGCCTATGGAATCGTTCTCCGCGATGTTCCTGAGGAGCGGGATTACCTCCAGGGCCTTATGATCGTCAATGGGGCCGAATATCGGGACTATGGCTATTGTAACGTTGTCTCTGGGAACCCTTTCCCGGAGAAGCTGGGCCCGCAGGAACTCCACCTGTCTCCTGAGGTCCTCCACCTGGAGCTCGTAGAGGGTGCCGTTGCAGGTTCCGTTGAGGGTTTCCCCCACAACCGTGGCGTTGAGGGGGACGTAGGAAACGGGTCCCGAGTTCTGGTTGTAGAGGAGAACGACCGCAACGCTCGAGACCGCGAGCAGGAGTATTAGAACTATTGAGATGTACTTCCATATGTTCCCCTTCATCCACTCACCGGGGGAGTTTTGCGCGTGGGCCTTTTAAGGCTGTCCCTCGGTAAGCTTTTATATCCCGCGGTACACCTTGCCATGGTGATGGTATGGAGATAGGTGTTACGATTTATCCGCACTTCGTCACGAAGGACAAGACCCTGGCCTCGGTTCTTGCGGACGTCAAGATAAAGAACTACGACTTCGTCTCGATATTTCCCCACACCCTTGGCCTGATAAAGAACGGCGTCGTCGTTGAGAAGAAGCTCCGGAACGTCGAAACCACACTCAGGGGCGTCGGCATAGACTACATCGTGAGAATGCCCACCTCGGTTAACCTACGCGACCATATCTACTACACCAGGCACTTCCGCGTTGCAAGGGCCGTTGCGGACGTGGCGATAAAGCTCGGGGCGAAGGTAATCGTCATGCAGAGCGGCAGAACCGGAAGGCTGGATCTTGAGATAGAGGCAATACAGCAGCTGGCGGACATGGTAGGGTCCTTCGGTATCAAGATAGCCCTCGAGAACACCTTCAGCGTCAAGGACACGCTCTATGTCGTTGACAGCGTTGACAGAAAAAACGTTGGCTTCGCCCTGGATGTCGCCCACGCCTTTCTAAGTGCTCAGGGAAACGAGGAAAAGCTCCTTGAGGATGTAAGGCTTGGCACCGACAAGACGATAATCCTTATGATACACGACAACTTCGGGAAGCTCTTCCCTCAGGTCGAGCCCGAAGACGCTTTAGCCTATGGTGTCGGAGACCTGCACCTCCTCCCTGGTGAGGGGAGCATACCCTTCGGCAAGGTCCTCAAGCTCTTTGGGGAGGTTCCACTCCTCCTTAAGGTCAAGGATCCGGAGAAGTTCTCAAAGATCCCCACGAAGCAGGGTCTGATAGAGCTCCTGACGAGCCTATGATTTTCCATTTTTTGCGTACTGTTTATTGTAGTAAGTGAAATTTGAATAGAAATCCTTTTAAGTTATCATTGGTTTTAGTACTTCGGTGAACTGCCGTGAAGAAAATGATTGGGTTTGTCTTGATGGCCCTTCTACTCGGGGCCATGGTATCGACTGCAAAGAGCGGACCCTACGTGGCTGCTAGGGAGACAAGCAACGAGCAGTATGAGGCTTTCTGGAAGATCCTGGACCGCGAAGCCGAATTGGTGGTTCGTTTCAACACCACACAGAATATTAGCCTCGCTCCCATACTAATAGAGAACTCCAGACTAGGAGCCAAGAACGCTGCCAACATCTCGGCCTTGATCTGGCAGGCTCTGGAGGAACTGAAGACTTCGGGAGTCAAAATGTACTATACCGCCGAAGAACTCCGAGAAATGGCCAAGAATATCAGCCGGGGTGGTCTACCGGAGGAGACAGTCCGAACACTAAAGAATCAGGGGTGGACCGATGAAGAGATTCGCGCTCTGGAAGAGTATATTGCTGGAAATTCAGACGAGATTAACGAGGACTTTAACATGACGGCTTTTCTTGAGGAGTTCTCGATGGCATTCATAGACGTGGCCTTCAAATACAATCACTATGAGACCTGGACTCTCGAAAAATGGAAGTGGAAACACTCGGTTGACATTAATCCCTCCGCATACAAAGGTGATAGAATGATTAACCCCCTCCTGGCTGATGAGTGGGTGAAATTTTACAGGACTTACGAAATCGGTAACATTGAAGGGATGGA
>Ga0256831_1000666_pt1 | contig 17975 bp, 31 predicted proteins | sample 132544metaG_FD_189087 | JGI IMG/M metagenome (GOLD analysis project Ga0256831, IMG submission 189087) | Hydrothermal vent microbial communities from Lau Basin, Pacific Ocean - 132-544 | ecosystem: Environmental > Aquatic > Marine > Hydrothermal vents | place: Pacific Ocean: Lau Basin | collected...
ACGTTGTTATCGGTAAAGCCGGTCGTAACAGACACCGAGGTATTCGTCCTCAGACACGTGGTTCTGCAATGAACCCAATCGATCACCCGCATGGTGGTGGTGAAGGTAAAACCAATGCGAGCAGACATCCTGTTTCTCCATGGGGTATGCCGACCAAAGGTTACAAAACTAGACGTAAAAAAGCTAGTGATAAACTCATTATTTCTAGAAAAAAAGGAAGATAGATGGCTAGAAGTTTAAAAAAAGGTCCATTTGTTGATGATCACTTGATGAAAAAAGTGCTCAAAGCACAGGAAAGTGGCGATAAAAAACCTATCAAAACCTGGTCAAGAAGAAGTATGATTCTTCCTGATATGATCGGTTTGACAATCACTATCCACAACGGAAGAAATTTCGTTCCTGTATATATTACAGAAAACCATGTCGGGTACAAACTGGGTGAGTTTGCTCCTACAAGAACATTTAAGGGTCACAAAGGCTCTGTACAAAAGAAAATAGGATAAGGGTGAGAGATGAGTAAAGCAACATTAAAATTTATCAGACTTTCCCCTACCAAAGCGAGACTGATCGCCAGAGAAGTACAGGGTATGAATGCTGAAATGGCACTGGCAGCTTTGGAGTTCATGCCAAACAAAGCAGCGGGAATTATCTCAAAAGTGATCGCTTCAGCAGTAGCGAACGGTGACTATGAACCGGAAGAGGTGACAATCCTTTCATGCAGAGTGGACAAAGGTCCTGTGCTTAGAAGATTCAGACCAAGAGCAAGAGGTTCCGCTTCCAGAATTCTCAAACCGACCGCACATATTATGGTAGAGGTTGGAACAGTTGTGGAAACTAAAAAAGAAGCACCTGCAAAAGAAGCAAAGAAAACAGCTCCTAAAACGGAAGCGAAAGAAGCGCCAAAAGCAGAGAAAAAAGCTGCTGCAAAAAAAGCGTCAAAAGCAGTAGATTTGAATGATCTTAAACTGCTTTCCGGTGTTGGACCTGCAATGGAAAAGAAACTGCACGCTGAAGGTGTTACTTCAATCAACCAGATCGCTGAAATGACAAAAGAGCAAATCGCTGAACTCGATGCTAAAATCGGTGTCAAGGGTAAAATCGAAGATACATGGCAAAAAGAAGCGCAAGAGCTAATTAAAAATAATGAGAAGGAGTCTTAAAGATGGGTCAGAAAGTTAATCCTATTGGTCTAAGACTTGGGCTAAACAGAAACTGGGATTCGAGATGGTATCCATCTTCTGAGACTGCTGTGGCTAATGTCGGTGAAGACCATAAAATCAGAACTTTTATTAAAAAAGAGTTGTATTACGCAGGTGTGAGCCAGATTATTATCGAAAGAACCGCGAAAAAACTTCGTGTGACTATTGTAGCGGCTCGTCCCGGTATTATTATCGGTAAAAAAGGTGCTGACATTGAAAAACTGAGAGAGAAGCTGAACAAGCTGATCGGTAAAAGTGTCAATGTAAACATCAAAGAAGAGAGAAAACCGCAGGCTTCTGCGCAACTCGCTGCAGAAAATGTCGCAACACAGCTTGAAAGACGTGTTGCTTTCAGACGTGCGATGAAAAAAGTGATTCAGGGTGCAATGAAAAGCGGTGCCAAAGGTATCAAAGTTCAGGTAGCCGGTCGTCTCGGAGGTGCTGAGATGGCAAGAACCGAGTGGTATCTTGAAGGACGTGTTCCGCTTCATACACTCAGAGCCAGAATCGATTACGGTTTTGCAGAGGCTCATACAACATACGGAATTATCGGTGTAAAAGTATGGATCTTTAAAGGTGAAGTACTTGCGAAAGGTTTTGCACCGGAGCCAAAGGCTGCTAAACCAAGAAAAAGAAGAGGTGAATAGCCATGTTGATGCCAAAAAGAACAAAATACAGAAAACAGCAAAAAGGAAGAAACAGAGGTAAATCTTACAAAGGTAACTCTATTGCTTTCGGTGAAATTGCGCTTAAAGCTACAGAAGGCGGAAGAATCGATTCCCGTCAGATTGAAGCGGCAAGGATCGCGATGACACGTCATGTAAAAAGACAAGCAAAATCATGGATTCGTGTTTTCCCGGATAAGCCTTTAACCAAAAAACCACTTGAAACGAGAATGGGTAAAGGTAAAGGTGCTGTAGATAAATGGGTTATGAATATCAAACCCGGAAGAATTATTTTTGAAATGGCAGGTGTAAGTGAAGAGCTGGCACGTGAAGCGTTAACTCTTGCAAAACACAAGTTGCCGTTTAAGACAAAAATCATAACTCGAGAGAATGAAAATGAAGTATACTGATTTAGAGGGTAAAGACGCTAAAGCGTTGAACGAGTTGTTAAAAGAGAAGAAGTTGTTGCTGTTCAAACTCAGAGCGAAGTTGAAAACGATGCAACTAAATAATCCAAATGAGATTAAAGAAGTGAGAAAAGATATTGCCAGAATCAAAACGGCGATATCTGCACTTAAAAATGAAGTTAAGGCATAAAAGATGGCTTTAAAAGAGATTCAGGGTACAGTAGTAAAAAAAGCCGGTGACAAAACGGCAACTGTGTTGGTAGAGAGAAAAGTGGTACATCCAAGATATCATAAAATCGTCAAAAGATTTAAAAAATATCTTGTTCATGATGAAAACAACCAGACTAATGTCGGTGATACAGTGACTGCAATCGAATGCAGACCTATTTCAAAAACAAAATCTTTTAGATTAAAAGAGATTGTTGCAACAGGAGTGAAATAATGGTACAGGGATTTACCAGACTGGCAGTCGCTGACAACAGTGGTGCCAAAGAGATCATGTGTATTAAAGTACTTGGCGGTTCTAAAAGAAGATATGCCAGTGTCGGAGATGTTATTGTTGCTTCTGTAAAAAAAGCGATTCCGAACGGAAAAGTGAAAAAAGGGCAGGTTGTCAAAGCAGTTATTGTCCGTACAAAAAAAGAGGTACAGAGAGAGAATGGTTCATTGATCAGATTTGATGAGAATGCAGCCGTTATCCTCGATGCGAAAAAAGAGCCTATCGGTACACGTATTTTCGGACCGATCGGTCGTGAAGTCAGATATGCAGGTTTCATGAAAATTGTGTCACTTGCTCCGGAGGTATTGTAATGGCAGTAAAATTTAAAATCAAAAAAGGCGATACAGTCAAAATTATCGCCGGTGATGATAAAGGTAAAGTTGCTGAAGTATTGAAAGTTATGCCTAAAACATCACAAGTGATTGTTGCAGGTTGTAAAATTGCGAAAAAGGCAGTCAAACCGACGGAAGAGAATCCTAAAGGCGGTTTCGAAAACAGAGAGATGCCTATTCATATTTCAAATGTAGCTAAAGTGGAAGGGTAAACGATGGTTGTAAGATTAAAAGAAAAATATGCAAACGATATCAAACCTGCACTCGTTAGCGAATTTGATATCAAAAACCCGATGCAGATTCCGGGGATTGAAAAAGTTTCTATCAGTGTCGGTGCCGGTGAAGAAGCAAAAGATACAAAAATCCTGCAAAATATTCAGGATACAATCTCTTTGATTGCCGGACAGCATGCGGTTGTTACAAGAGCGAGAAAATCGATTGCCGGATTTAAACTGAGAGAAGGGTATCCTATCGGTGTCAAAGTAACGCTGAGAGGGGATCGTATGTACACATTCCTGGACAAATTGATTGCGATTACACTTCCAAGGGTAAAAGACTTCAGAGGTCTTCCGAGAAACGGTTTTGACGGTCACGGTAACTATAGCTTCGGTTTGGATGAGCAGCTTGTTTTTCCGGAAGTGAAGTTTGACGATATCATCAAAACACATGGTATGAATATCACAATCGTTACAACAACAGAAGATGACAAGGAAGCATTTAAACTGCTTGAACTCATCGGAATTCCATTTGCAAAGGGACGTGAATAATGGCAAAGAAATCAATGATCGCAAAAGCGAAAAGAAAGCCTAAGTTTGCAGTAAGAGCGTACACCAGATGTCAAATCTGTGGACGCCCTCACTCAGTGTACAGAGATTTTGGAATTTGCAGAATTTGCTTTAGAAAAATGGCAAATGAAGGCAAACTGCCCGGAATCAAAAAATCAAGTTGGTAAGGAATAAAGATGGTAAATGATCTTGTATCAGACGCATTGACAAGAATCAGAAATGCTTCCATGAGAAAACTGGAAGTAACTGAACTTCTTCACTCAAAACTGGTTGAATCTGTTGTAAAGATTTTCCAGGAGAAGGGTTATATAGAGTCTTACAATGTAAAAGAAGACGGTAATAAAAAGTTTATTGCTGTTGTATTGAAGTATGACGATAACGGTAACCAGGTTATCAATGAAGTCAAAAAAATCTCAAAACCGGGTCGTCGTGTGTACAAACCGGCTTCTGAGATCAAAAGATTCAAAAACGGTTACGGTACTATTGTAGTAAGTACTTCAAAAGGTGTACTGAGTAACGACGTAGCGCACAAAGAAGGTGTTGGCGGCGAAGTTATCTGCAGTATATGGTAGAGTCAATGTTTTTACGGCATTCGATTTAATCGTAGACAAGTAAAAAGGAAAAAAATGTCAAGAATTGGTAAACAACCGGTTGTGATCCCTGCAGGGATCGATGTAAAACTTGATGGTCCTGTACTATCATTTAAAAAGGGCAATGTTGAAAAACTGCTCGATACGAAAAATTATGTAAATGTTAAAGTAGAGGGCAATGAAGTCGTTTTCGCACCAAAAGGTGACGACAGACAATCACGTGCTTTCTGGGGAACATTCAGATCACTTGCGAACAACATTGTCATTGGGTTGACAGAGGGTTATGAGAAAAAACTTGAAATCAACGGTGTCGGTTACAGAGCAGCAGTGAAAGGAAATGTTCTTGAGCTTCAACTTGGCTTTTCCCACCCGATCAACTATGAATTTCCGAAAGATGTTTCTATTGCAGTTGAGAAAAACCTTATCACTATCAAGGGTGATGATAAACAAGTTGTCGGACAGATTGCAGCAGAGATCAGAGCGTTTAGACCGCCAGAGCCTTATAAAGGTAAGGGTGTCAAGTATGCTGATGAAGTTATCATCAGAAAAGCCGGTAAAACAGCAGCGAAGTAGGGGTGAAGTATGAGAACTAAATTATTAAAACAGAAAAATGCACTTAAAGCAAGAAGAATCAGAAGAATCAGAGGAAAAATCTCAGGTACAGCTGAACAGCCGAGAGTAGCACTCTTTAAATCAAACAGACACCTCTACGCGCAAGCTATTGACGATGTAAATTCTGTAACATTGGCGAGTGTAGACGGTAAAAAGCTAGGGCTTTCCGCAAGCAAAGAAGCAGCGACATCTGTTGCAAAAGCTTTCGCTGAAACGTTAAAAGAGAAAGATATTGTGAACGTTGTCTTTGACAGACGCGGCAATCAGTATCACGGTGTAGTTGCTGCTTTTGCAGAAGCGCTTAGAGAAAATGGAATAACACTATAAGGTCAATGATAATGGAAAATATTAACAGAGAAGATTTTGAAGAAGTTATCGTTAACATCGGCAGGGTAACGAAAGTTGTCAAGGGTGGTAGAAGATTCAGGTTTACCGCACTTGTCGTTGTAGGTAACAGAGACGGGATTGTAGGTTTTGGTACAGGTAAAGCGAAAGAGGTTCCTGATGCAATTAAAAAAGGCGTTGATGACGCTTTTAAAAACCTGGTGAAAGTCAATGTAAAAGGTTCAACAATTGCGCATGATATTGAGTTAAAGTACAATGCAAGCAGAATTTTGCTAAAACCGGCAAGTGAAGGTACCGGTGTGATTGCAGGTGGTGCGACAAGACCTGTACTGGAACTGGCAGGTATTAAAGATATCCTGACTAAATCACTGGGTTCCAACAATCCTAACAACCTTGTAAGAGCGACTGTAAAAGCGCTCAGCATGATCAAACAATAGTAAGGAATAGTCAATGGCACTTGATAATTTAACTCCGGCATCCGGATCGACACATAAAACAAAAAGAGTCGGTCGCGGACAGGGTAGTGGTATGGGTAAGACAGCCACTCGTGGTAACAAAGGTCAGAAAAGTAGAACCGGTTACAGCAGAAAAAGAGGTTTTGAAGGTGGTCAGCAACCGCTTCAAAGAAGATTACCGAAAGTTGGTTTTTCATCACGTGTAGAGAAACCTTACGTAATCAATATTGAGAAAGTTGCCAAAGTTGCGGCACTCGATGAAATTACATTTGAAACGATAAAGTCTGTGCATAAGTTTCAAAGCAGTGTAAAGAAAATCAAATTGATTGGAAAAGGTGCGAAAGATCTGGCATCTAAAATCAAAGACGAAAACATTACAACCAGCGGTAAATAACGATGGGAAAAGACTTAACAAACAAGATTCTGATTACACTCGGCTTCTTGTTTGCATATAGGATTTTATCTTATATACCTGTTCCCGGTGTCAATGTGGATGTAATCAAAGCATTTTTTGATTCCAATTCCAACAATGCACTGGGAATGGTGAATATGTTTAGTGGAAATGCGGTAAGACGACTGAGTATCATCTCCTTGGGTATTATGCCTTATATTACCGCTTCCATTATCATGGAACTTCTTGCAGCTACATTTCCAACTCTGGGACAGATGAAAAAAGAGCGTGACGGTATGACGAAATATATGCAGATTATCCGTTATGCTACTGTTGCTATAACCCTTGTACAGGCTGTCGGTGTTTCTATGGGACTTCAGAGTATGGGACATGGTGGTGAAAGTGCTGTCATGATCGATATGAGCCTGTTTATTCCTATTGCTGCAGTATCGATGCTGACAGGTACGATGTTACTGATGTGGATAGGTGAACAGATTACCCAAAGAGGTATCGGTAACGGTATTTCACTGATCATTTTTGCCGGTATTGTTTCCGGGATTCCTGCTGCAATAGGCGGTATGGTCAATCTTATCAATACAGGTGAACTTAACTTCCTTGTGGTTATCGGAATATTGGCTGTTATATTGATTACAATCGGTGTCATTATTTACGTAGAACTGGCGGAGAGAAGAATTCCGATCTCTTACTCACGTAAAACGATGATGCAAAATCAGAACAAAAGAGTGATGAACTATATTCCGATCAAAGTGAATCTCAGTGGTGTTATTCCACCGATTTTTGCCTCTGCTGTTTTGATGATGCCGTCAACACTGTTGTCAGGAAGTTCAAATCCTTATGTGCAGAAGATTGCCGATTTGCTGAGCCCCAACGGTTATCTCTTTAATGTACTGATGTTTTTGGGTGTTATATTCTTTGCCTATTTTTACGCTTCTATTGTGTTCAATGCGAAAGATATTTCTGAAAACCTCAAAAAGCAGGGCGGGTTTATTCCCGGGGTACGTCCAGGTAAAAGTACAGCTGAATTTATCAATGAAGTTGCGAGTCGTCTGACATTCTGGGGTGCCATTTACCTTGGTCTGATTTCGACACTGCCGTGGATTTTGGTAAAAACGATGGGTGTTCCGTTCTATTTTGGCGGTACCGCTGTTTTGATCGTGGTGCAAGTTGCACTTGATACAATGCGGAAAATTGAAGCGCAGATTTATATGAACAAATACAATACTCTGAATACGCTGGGACTTTAACTGTTATGGCGATTTCTATCAAGAAACCCTTAGAAATAGAAAAACTAAGGGTTTCAAACTCTTACGTTGCAAAAACTCTTGAACATCTCCGAACTTATGTACGTCCAGGTATGACACTTCATGAAATCAATCAGATGGGTGAAGAATTTATCGCTTCGCTCGATGCAAGACCTGCTTTTAAAGGTTTATACGGTTTTCCGGCAGGTGTCTGTACGTCGCTGAATGAAGTCATTATTCATGGTGTACCTTCCGATACTGTTGTCAAAGAGGGGGATATCCTCGGGCTTGATATCGGTGTGGAAAAAGATGGCTGGTATGGTGACGCTGCCATTACGATGCCGATCGGTACAATCAGTGAAGCAGACGAGCAACTGATCGCCTGTGCGAAAGATGCTTTGATGCATGCGATTTCAGTCATTCAGACCGGTATGCGTTTTAAAGAGTTGAGTCTGGAGCTTGAAAACTTTATTACGGAACGCGGATTTGTCCCGTTGCGTGGCTTTTGTGGTCACGGTATTGGGAAAAAGCCTCATGAAGAGCCTGAAATTCCCAACTATCTGGAGAGTAAAAATCCCAGACAAGGACCAAAAATAAAAAATGGTATGGTATTTTGTCTTGAACCGATGATTTGCCAGAAAAGCGGTACAGCAGTGGTAGATGAAGCCGACAAATGGTCGGTCAGAAGTGAAGACGGACTCAGAGGCAGCCACTATGAACATACAGTGGCAATTATTGGTAATAAAGCCGAAATTTTATCGATAGCGTAAATTTAACAAGGAGAAGCGATGGCAAAAGATGATGTAATTGAAGTTGACGGTACGGTAATCGAAGCATTACCCAATGCAACATTTATGGTAGAGTTGGAAAACGGGCACAAAGTATTGTGTCATATTGCAGGTAAGATGCGTATGCACTATATCAAGATCATGCTTGGTGACAAAGTAAAAGTGGAACTGACGCCTTATAGCCTGGATAAAGGGCGTATTACATTTAGATATAAGTAAATATTTATTTTTATTTGGATATAATCCGGCTCCTTATCGAATGACGATACTACATGAAGAGTAGTTGCCAGAAGCCCACTGTTTTTGCAACTGCTGGTTTGGATACTTCACCTAACCATATTCGTTCGTTATTTGTCAAGTGGAAAAGGAACAAGTATGCTGTGTTTATCTTTTAGATGAATAAAGTGATTAATAGAGAGGAGATAACGATGAAAGTTAGACCATCCGTTAAAAAAATGTGTGATAAATGTAAAATTATCAAACGTAGAGGTGCAGTGAGAGTGATCTGCGAAAACCCGAAACATAAACAGAGACAAGGATAATCAATGGCTAGGATTGCTGGTGTAGATTTACCGAAGAAAAAAAGAATTGAGTACGGACTTACCTATATCTACGGTATCGGACTTACTACTTCGAGAAAAATTTTAAACAGTGTTGGTATCTCTTTGGATAAAAGAGTTCATGAACTTACTGAAGACGATGTAGCTGCAATCAGAAACGAGATTCAGAACAACTATCAGGTAGAAGGTGATCTTCGTAAGAAAGTGGCGATGGATATCAAATCGTTGATGGATCTCGGTAGCTACAGAGGACTCAGACACAGACGTGGACTTCCGGTTCGTGGTCAAAAAACAAAAACAAATGCAAGAACCAGAAAAGGTCGTAAAAAGACTGTCGGTTCAGCAGCTAAGTAACGGAGCGAGATAATGGCAAAAAGAAAAGTTACAAGAAAAAAAGTAGTTAAGAAAAATATTGCAAGAGGTATCGTACATATTGCTGCAACGTTTAACAACACAATGATTACGATTACTGATGAAATGGGTAATGCGATCGCATGGAGCAGTGCAGGCGGACTTGGATTTAAAGGTTCAAAAAAATCTACTCCTTATGCTGCGCAGCAAGCTGTCGAAGATGCAATGTCAAAAGCGATGGAGCACGGTATCAAAGAAGTCGGTATTAAAGTTCAGGGACCTGGATCAGGACGTGAAACAGCCGTAAAAAGTGTCGGTGCAATCGAAGGAATCAGAGTATTGTATTTAAAAGATGTTACACCATTGCCGCATAATGGTTGTAGACCTCCAAAAAGAAGAAGAGTGTAGGGGTAAGAGATGGCAAGATATAGAGGACCGGTAGAAAAAATCGAAAGAAGACTTGGTGTTTCGCTCGCGCTTAAAGGTGAGAGAAGACTGGCAGGTAAAAGTGCCCTTGACAAACGACCTTACCCTCCGGGACAGCATGGTCAAAGAAGAACAAAAGTCAGCGAATACGGCTTACAGCTTCGTGAAAAACAGAAAGCGAAGTTTATGTACGGTGTCAGTGAAAAACAGTTTAGAAGACTTTTCAGCGACGCGAACCGAATGGAAGGTAATACAGGTGCCAACCTTATTTCTCTTCTGGAAAGAAGACTGGATAATGTTGTCTATAGAATGGGATTCGCAACAACAAGATCTTTTGCGAGACAACTTGTAACGCACGGACATATTCTCGTTGACGGTAAAAAAGTCAATATTCCTTCATTCAGAGTAAAACCTGGACAGAAAATTGAGATCAGAGAGAAATCAAAACAAAATCCACAAATTGTCAGAGCGGGTGAGTTAACGGCTCAGACAGGTATTGCACCGTGGGTAGATGTAGAGATGGATAAAAAATATGGCATATTTACAAGAATTCCGGAAAGAGAAGAAGTCGTTATACCAGTAGAAGAGAGACTCATCGTCGAGCTTTACTCTAAATAAGCACAGGGGATCAAAAGATGAAAAAGATTACAACATCTTTGTATATGCCGCATGAAATCGAGATTGAAAAGGTCGACGAAAACAGGGTAAAGATTTATACTTATCCTTTTCAGAGTGGGTTCGCCGTAACGGTGGCACACCCGCTACGCCGACTTCTTCTCGGCAGTTCAGCTGGATACGCGGTAACTGCAATTAAAATCGACGGTGTAAAACATGAGTTTGACTCCATCCGGGGAATGCTTGAAGATGTTTCACTGTTTATTTTGAATTTAAAAAATATTCGATTCAAGATAAAAGATGAATCCAACAAAGCGGAACTCAACTACACCTTCACAGGATATAAAGAGATAAGCGGAAGCGATTTGGAAAATGAAACTGTGGAAGTGGTTACACCGGATGTGCATCTGGCTACGATCAACGAAGATACAGAGTTGAATTTCTCGATTATCGTTGAAAAAGGTATCGGATATGTGCCGAGTGAAGATTTGCGAGAGAATCTGCCTGAAGAATATATCGGGGTCGATGCATTTTTCACGCCTGTGAGAAAAGCTGTTTATACAATTGAAAATATGCTTGTTGAAGATGATCCGACATTTGAAAAAATTGTTTTTGATATTCAGACCGATGGTCAAATACCTCCGGTTCAGGCGTTTAAAGAAGCGATTGAAGCACTGAATGAGCAGATATCTATCTTCTCAAAAGCGATCGATATTGATGTTGCTGCTCCTCAGGATGACTTCACGAACTCTGTTGAGATGAAAAAACTGCTTCAAAATGTTGAAGATCTGGGACTAAGTGCCAGAAGTTTCAATTGTCTGGATCGTGCAAACATCAAACACGTCGCAGAACTTTCGCTTATGAGTGAACTTGAACTGAAAGGTTTGAAAAACCTTGGTAAAAAATCGTTTGAAGAGATTACCAGCAAACTTGAGTCGATCGGATTTCCGGTAGGATATAAGTTTGACGATGATTTCCTGGCGGCGTTAAAGAAAAAATTAGAAGAATTAAAATCACAAACTGGGGACGCGTAATATGAGACATAAACATGGATATAGAAAATTAGGCAGAACTTCAAGCCACAGAAAAGCTTTGTTGAAAAATATGTCTATTGCTTTGATCAAAAGCGGTAAGATTGAGACAACATTGCCTAAAGCGAAAGAGCTTAGAAGTTATTTTGAAAAACTGGTTACCAAAGCCAGAGTCGGTGATGCAAATGCGCACAGAACGGTTTTTGCAGCACTCCAGGACAAAGAGAGTACCAAAAAACTTGTCAACGAAATTGCACCTGAATACAAAGGTCGCAATGGTGGTTATACAAGAATTATCAGAACGAGAATCAGACGCGGTGACGCAGCTGAGATGGCTTTTATCGAACTGGTATAAAACTATTTATTGTAGGGGGAGGTTACTCTCCCTGTAAATCTTCACAAATAGCACTGCTATTTGACTCCTATTAAACTTTTTTCGCTACAATTTTAATATAAACAGAATAATATAAATTAATCGTAAAACAAAAATTTGAAGGTATGTTCATGATTCCATTTACAGACGAGGAACTTTTACCGGTTGTTGAGAAGACACTGGAGAAAGTAAAGCCGATGCTTGCACTCGACGGAGGCGGTATGAAACTGCTCGGTGTAAAAAATGGCAAAGTATTTGTTCAGTTACAGGGCGCTTGTATAGGTTGCTCAGCAAGTAACCAAACATTGAAATACGGCATAGAACGCCAGCTTAGAATGGATATTCACCCTGAAATTGAAGTAATCAATCTTGCGGAAGGAAGTGAGCATCTGATGGAGCAGATTGCAAACAGTTGAGTGGTATGAGTAAATTTAAAGATTTAGCAAACAATAGTTTTTTTAAACGTGATTATAAGCGCGCATTGTTGAATTTTTCACTGGCTTTGAAAGAGAAGCCGGATGACAGCGAAGCAAAAATCGGTGCACTGCTTGCAGATATGGCCTTTGAAAAGGAAGATGAAGCAGTGGCATTGTTTGAATACTATGAAGTGACAAAAGCCATTGATGCCGAAAATGCTGAAAAAACGATTGAACGCATCATTCATAATGTCGATGAAAGTAATGATCCGGTTCATGAAATACTTTCGACGATCGAAGAACGTATCAATGCGATAGAAGATGGTATTCTTTATGATGAATTTATCGCGCATGTGACCAGTCGTGAAAACATAAAAACTGCACTGGAAGATTTGATTTTTTCGAGCAAAATTATTATTTACAAAAAAGAGGACTTTATCGAACTCATAGGTATGCTGCTGGACAACGGTTATGAAGAGATGGCCTACAACTACATTGAGACAGCTTTGACACTATTCCCTGACGATGCGCTTTTTTACGATCTTCTACAGACACTGGAGTTACATTAAATTTGAAATACCCTTTTAACCAAAACAATATTCCCTATATTACGGATAACTCATCCGAATGTGATCATGAAACTGCTTTTTTGCTGACGGCACAAAATAGTCAATACCTTGACAAAGCCAAAGAAAACGGTGCTTCAGCAATCGTAAAACCGGATGAATTGTTTAATATTTATGATTTGAAAAATATGAAAATTGTTGGTATTACCGGAACAAACGGTAAAACGACAACCGCTGCCGCCATTTATTCTCTCTTGCTGGATCTGGGTGAAGGTGTTGCTTTTCAGGGAACACGCGGCTTTTTTGTCAATGATGAAAAGATAGAAGGCAAAACACTCACTACACCTTCTGTTATGAATACGCTCTATCATTTGAAACAGGCAAAAGAGGCAGGTGCGAACTATTTTATCATGGAAGTGAGTTCCCATGCTATTGCACAGCAGCGTATTGAGAGTCTGCCTTTTACACTGAAAGTGTTTACGAATATTACACAGGATCATTTGGATTATCATAAAACGTTTGATGAATACTGGCGTGTAAAAAGCAGTTTTTTCAGTGATGATTCACTGAAACTGATCAACAAAGATGCCAAAAAAATTGATTTTAAAATCAAAAATACCTATACCTATGCGCTGGATGTGCCTGCCTCTTTCAATATCACCGCATATTCACTAAATGACGGTATAACTGCGGCTATCAAACATTTTGACAAACAGGAGAGTTTTTCATCGCCTCTTTACGGTTTTTTTAATCTGTATAATATTACAGCAGCGATCGGAGCAGTGAAATTGTTGACAGAGTATTCACTTCGTGAAATATGCGATGTGGTAGAAAATTTTGCAGGTGTCAGCGGGCGTATGGAAGTGGTGAGTGACAGACCTTTGATTATCGTCGATTTCGCCCATACTCCTGACGGTATGGACAAAGTACTCGATTCATTGAAAGAGAAGAAGCTTTCTGTTGTATTTGGTGCGGGAGGTAATCGTGACCGTACAAAAAGAGTGCAAATGGGACGTATTGCGAACCGTTACGGTAAAAAGATCTATTTGACGACAGACAATCCGCGTCATGAAGATCCTCTCGATATTATTGAAGATATTTATGAAGGTATCAGTCATAAAGAGAATGTCTGGATTGAGCCTGACAGACAACAAGCGATTCACCGGGCAATTGATGAACTTGAAGAGGAAGATATCTTGCTGATTCTTGGTAAAGGGGATGAAGAATATATCGAGATTGGAGAGCAAAAGATACCTTTTGACGATCGTGTGGTGGTCAGGAATTATATAAAAGAAAAATTTAATAGATAATAGAATAAAATAGAAACACCTTCATATAGGGGTTTTAGAAAAAAACAAAACAGGGGAATATTATGGGAATACCACAACCGGCATTTTATATATTTAAATGCGAACAGTCATCACCTCCGGGGATGCCGAAACCTAGCTGTGTCAATGAGCAGACAAAAGATCTTTTCCAACACCTCGGACAGACGTTGATGCAAAAAGGCTTGATCGCAACAGTGCAGCCTGTGCGTACAGCATGTCTGAATAGATGTCAGCTTGGACCGGTTATGTTAGTTGAGCCGGGACATCATATGTATGTCAATCTGGATAAAGAGAAGATTACAAGAATTATTGATGAACATATCATCGGCGGTAAAGTTGTCGAAGAGTATTTGATCCCCGAAGAGTTCTGGGATGAAGCGCTTTCCCCGATGGAAGCGATGAAGATGGCTGGAAGATAACTTCATGAACATCACCATGTTATATAGCAAGTTACATCGTGCTACTGTAACAGATGCAAACCTCAATTATGTGGGATCCATCACTATTGATAGAGAGTTGATGGATGCCGCAAAGCTCAGAATCGGGCAAAAGGTAGATATTGTCAACATCAATAATGGTGAGCGATTTTCTACCTATGTCATCGAAGGAGAACACGGTAAACGTGATATATGCCTGAACGGTGCAGCAGCACGAAAGGCGGAGATAGGCGATGTGATTATTATTATTGCCTATGCTTCGATGAGTTTCGAAGAAGCTGACCATTTCAAACCGCATATTATACTGCTTGATGAAAAAAACAATATAGACGAGATTAAAGATTATGTTTGAAAATATGGATTTTAGCAAGATGGGTGAAATGCTCCGGAAAGCCCAGGAAGAAGCTCAGAAAATGCAGGAAGAGAGTGCACATAAAGAGTTTACTTCAAAAAGTGGCGGTGGACTTGTTAAAGTGACCGGTAATGGCAGCGGTGAGATTATTGATATTGAGATCGACGATTCACTTTTGGAAGATAAAGACGCGCTACAGATTTTGTTGATCAGTGCCGTGAATGATGTCTATAAAATGATTGAAGAAGATAAAAAGATGGCAGCTTCTAAAATGTTGGGCGGTCTTGGCGGATTTACAGGATAATTTTTGCAGACACAAAGCAAAATAATACTGGAAAATTTTGAAACGTTTTTACAAAACAATTTACCGCAGATAGATAGCTTTCACCCTCACTACAGTCAGGCTTTATCTGATATGTTTCATGCCGGTGGCAAGCGTTTCAGACCTCAGTTGTTACTGGAAGTTGTCAACGCGTATGAACCGCTTTTATTACCTGCTGCATATCATATCGCTATGGCGGTTGAGATGTTGCATACTTACTCTCTGATTCATGACGATTTGCCTACCTTTGACAACGCGTCGCTCAGGAGGGGACATCCTACACTTCATGTAACATACGACCAGGTAACGGCAACGCTGGTGGGAGATGCACTCAATTCACACAGTTTTTATATGATAGCCGATGCACCGCTTGGCAGTGATCAGAAGATACTACTTATCAAAGAGCTTGCTCTTAACGGTGGGGCAGAAGGTATGGTGCTGGGACAGGCGATCGACTGTTTTTTTGAAAACAAGCCGCTTTCGCTGGATGAACTCTCTTTTTTACATATCAACAAAACGGCAAAGTTGATTGCGGCGAGCATGAAGATGGGGGCGATTATTGTTGATCTTGATGAGAATCGACAAAATCTTCTGTATGATATAGGATTGAAAATCGGTTTGCTTTTTCAGATACAGGATGATATTATCGATGCGACAATGAGTCCTGAAGAAGCGGGAAAACCGACGCAAAACGATTCTGAAAAAAATTCTTTTACCAATTTACTGGGAATAGAAGGCGCAGTAAGAGAAAAAGAGAAACTAATTTCGGAAATTGAAACAAAACTTCATGAAGTAGAAGATACACTACGCGAAAGTTTACAACACTTGATTGAATATTATTTGAAATAAGGATAGGTTTATATGGAAAACAAACAGATGTTAACACAAATGTCCAATATTGTCAGATTTCTGGCTGTAGATATGGTAGAACGGGCAAATAGCGGACATCCCGGTGCGGCAATGGGACTGGCGGATATCGCAACTGTACTTGGTTTGCACCTGAAACACAATCCTAAAAACCCTCACTGGCTGAATCGTGACAGACTGGTATTTAGCGGAGGTCATGTAAGTGCGATGATTTATGCACTGCTGCATCTGTGGGGATATGATCTCACTCTGGAAGATTTGAAGAATTTCAGACAATTTGGGTCAAAGACACCTGGACATCCGGAGTATGGTGAAGTACCGGGGATCGAAGTAACGACTGGACCATTAGGGCAAGGTGTAGCTAATGCAGTTGGTTTTGCAATGGCATCCAAATATGCGAAAAAACTTTTAAATAGTGAAACAGCTGAAATAATTGATCATAAAGTATACTGTTTTTGCGGAGATGGTGATCTTGAAGAAGGAATTAGTTATGAAGCGTGTTCACTGGCAGGACACAATACGCTGGATAATCTGGTACTAATATATGATTCAAATGAGATCACAATTGAAGGTAGTACTGAAATATCATTGAGTGAAAATGTTAAACAACGTTTTGAGGCACAGGGATGGAAAGTATTTCGTATTGACGGTCATGATTTCAATGAAATAGATTTGGTACTGACGGAGATAAAAGAAGAGCAGAAAAAACCTTGTCTGATTATTGCAAAGACAATTATCGCCAAAGGTGCCGCAACAATGGAAGGGGATCCTCATACCCACGGTGCACCACTTGGTGAGGAAGAGGTTAAAAAATCTAAAGAAAAAGCCGGTTTAGATCCCAATGAGCATTTTTATATACCTGAAGATGTTCTTTTGCGCTTTCGCTGTGCGGTAGAACAGGGTGAGCTGGCAGAACGTCAATGGAACAAGTTATTGACAGAAGCACCGCTTGTGGAGCAGAATGAAGCTTTAAAAGTTTTACAAAATCCGGATTTTTCCAAAATCGAGTGGCCGGTTTTTGAAGAGGGTGGTATGGTTGCAACACGTGACAGTAACCATAAAATACTCAATGCCATAGCAAAAGCACTTCCCGGATTTGTCGGTGGTAGTGCAGATCTCGCACCTTCAAATAAAACATATCTGGAAAATATGGGTGATTATCCGAATGGGAAAAATTTTCATTTCGGTATTCGTGAGCATGCGATGGGCGCTATCTGTAACGCGATCAGCCTGTACGGCTTGTTCAGACCGTTTAGTGCAACTTTTTTTGTCTTTAGTGACTACCTTAAGCCTGCTGTAAGACTTGCCGCTTTGATGAAGTTAAAACACCATTTTGTCTGGACACATGATAGTATCGGTGTCGGGGAAGATGGACCGACGCACCAGCCGATCGAGCATTTGAGTCAGTTTCGTGCATTGCCGAATTTGTATGTTTTCAGACCTGCAGATGCCAGTGAAAATGTAGCATGCTGGAAAAAAGCGCTGGAACTGGATGCACCGAGTGCATTTATTTTGAGCCGTCAAAAACTGAAGACACTTAAAAACGGTGCCGATTTCGGTTCTGCTGAACAGGGCGGTTATATAATTAAAAAGAGAGAGAATGCCACTGTAACGATTCTTGCAACCGGAAGTGAAGTGATGCTCTGTTTACAGGCGGGTTGCCATCTGGAAGCGAAGGGTATTATGGCAAATATTGTCAGTGTTCCATGTATGGAGATTTTTAATGAACAGGATGATTCATATAAAAAATCTGTGATAGATCCTGCAACAAAAGTACTGGCTGTAGAAGCTGCAAGCGGCATGGAATGGTACCGCTATGCGGATGCAGTGCTTGGAATGAAGAGTTTCGGTGCAAGCGGTGATGCTTCTGAATTGTTTAAACATTTTGGATTTACGATAGAACATGTGCAAAAAGAGGTATTTAAACTTTTGGATAAACCGTATGATGAAAAAAATGATGAGGAATGTCATTTATCGTCATAGTGCTCCAAAGATAAAGAG
>Ga0256831_1000667_pt1 | contig 17969 bp, 14 predicted proteins | sample 132544metaG_FD_189087 | JGI IMG/M metagenome (GOLD analysis project Ga0256831, IMG submission 189087) | Hydrothermal vent microbial communities from Lau Basin, Pacific Ocean - 132-544 | ecosystem: Environmental > Aquatic > Marine > Hydrothermal vents | place: Pacific Ocean: Lau Basin | collected...
CTCGAACCCGCGACCCCGACCTTGGCAAGGTCGTGCTCTACCAACTGAGCTATTCTCGCTTATTTTAAAGAACGCTTTTGTCTCGCGAAATCTCATTTTCAATAAAATATATTTTTGAAAATCCGACCTTGGCATCCGTCGGCTGACGGACTACCAACTGAGCTATTCTCGCTTATTTTAAAGAACTCTGCTTTTTTAAAGCGCTGCAAATATATTGCTATTTTTTTATCTCGCAAAATATTGAAATAAAAACCTTTGTTTTATTTAGGGGTTGTTACCAACTGGCATTTTTTCATTCTTCTTGAGTAGTAAATTCTATATCTCGTCCTTCGGCTCTTTCTTTCTTTACCGTTTCTTGTAAGTCAACTGGAATTGAGGATAAAGGAACAATAAATCCATCAACCAATACCATGTCATTAAATGGATTATTTTCAGTCATCTTTTGAGTTGAAAAATCAGAATCATAATATCCCAGCTTAAGCATATCTTTAATCTGTCTTGCTTTGTTTGAAACTGTCGATTTCTTTGTCCCAAAAAATTCACTTATTTGTTCTGCTGTCGCATAAGGTTCAAATGATTTGTCAAATAAAAAGTTTATAGAACCAATTGCATATATTATTGCGGCAGCCCAGATTTCAATTTTTCCACTTTTAAATGGTACATCTCTTTTTCTTCCTAATTTCAATATTAGTTTTTCACAGAGTTGAGAATAATCATCATCTAATTTTTGGCTGCAGAATGAACCTGTCAATTCCAATAATTTCTTTTCTTTATTTTTGATTTCTTCCTTAGTCATATGTTCTATTTTCCGTTGGAATCTTTTTTAATTCTACAATATTAGCAAGAATTCTTTCAAGTGCAGCATGAAAATTATTCATCTTTGGGGGATTCCCAAAAAACATGTCATCAAGGTCAATATCGTCATATTTTTTCATTTCACTAATCAGTTGAATAGATTTCTCTATGAAATCATTTTCGTCTTTGCAATAACTTAATAATAGTCCAAATTGCAATGTCAAATCATGATTGAACAATTCTGTTTCTATCATTATTGCTCGGTATGTTTCTTCTGATAAATCTCCTGTATCCATTGTCTTTTTATGCTTATTGATAGCTGTAAGTTATGTGTTTAATTATTTTTCAGAGACCCTATTTAAGTCCGGTTAATTTTTTAATATCATTTAATTTATTAAGTGCTTCAATGGGGGTAAGATTATTAACATCGAGGTCGGCAATTTCGTCGCGTATCTGTTTTAGTACCGGGTCGTCTAACTGGAAAAAGCTGAGCTGCATTCCTTCCCGGTTTTCTCCAATTTCGGCAAGTGGTTTCGAGAGGTGCTCTTTCTCTTTCCCTCCTTCTAACTTCTTCAAAATTTGTTCCGAGCGTTTTATTACCGATTTTGGCATGCCTGCCATTGCTGCCACATGAATACCAAAACTATGGTTACTACCCCCACGAACCAGTTTCCGGAGAAAAATTACTTTTTTACCAACCTCTTTTATCGAGACATTAAAATTCTTTACACGAGGGAAAGCTGCTTCCATCTCATTTAATTCGTGATAATGCGTAGCAAACAGTGTTTTTGCCTTTGCCCGCGGATGTTCGTGGAGGTGTTCCACAATCGACCAGGCAATAGAAATTCCATCGTAGGTTGAAGTACCGCGCCCCAGTTCGTCGAAAAGAATTAAACTGCGATCCGATACATTGTTCAGAATACTTGCCGCTTCATTCATCTCAACCATAAAAGTCGATTCGCCGAGCGAAATGTTATCTGATGCACCAACGCGTGTAAAAATTTTATCGACAAATCCCATTTCAACTCTTTCGGCCGGAACAAACGACCCCATTTGTGCCAGCAGAACAATTAGTGCAGTTTGGCGCAACAGTGCCGATTTACCTGCCATATTCGGCCCGGTAATAATAATTATCTGTTGCTCTTCCTGGTCGAGCAAAATATCGTTTGCAATATACGACTCGCCTATGGGCAGCTGGTGTTCGATAACCGGATGCCGGCCGTTTTTTATGGCTATTGAAGTTGTATTATTAATGGCGGGCCTAAAATAACCATACGATGAGGCACAAGTTGCATACGACATTAAACAGTCGATTTGTGCCAGAATATTTGAGTTTAACTGAATAGCAGCAATGTATTCCGAGAGGGCAAAAACCAGCTCTCCAAAAAGCTTGCTTTCAATAACCTGAATCTTCTCCTCGGCACCTAAAATTTTTGTTTCGTACTCTTTAAGCTCTTCGGTAATATAGCGTTCGGCGTTTACGAGTGTCTGTTTTCGTATCCATTCGGGCGGCACTTTGTCTTTATGTGTATTTCGTACTTCAATGTAATAACCAAAAACATTGTTGAAACTTATTTTTAGCGATGGGATTCCATATTTTTCACTTTCGCGCTGCTGAATTTGTGCTAAGAAATCTTTACCCGAGTAGGCAATTTTTCGCAATTCGTCTAACTCTTCCGAAACACCTTCGGCAATAACTTTTCCTTTATTTAATGCGGTTGGCGGGTCGGCAACAATTTCTTTCTGAATTTTTTCGCGAATTAAATCGCACGGATTTAGTTGTTCGGCAAACCGGTTTAATGCTCTGTTATCGAAATTGGTGCACGCCTCTTTTATTGGAATAATAGCATTCAGCGCATTTTTTACCTGTACTATTTCGCGCGGATTAATTCTTCCAACGGCAACTTTCGAGATTAATCGTTCCAGATCGCCAATTTGCCGTAGTTGTTCTTCCAACTCCTCTTTTTCCTCCGGATTTTTCAGAAAAAGTTCAACAACATCGAGTCGTTCATTAATGGGGTCAATGTCTTTTAACGGCAATGCCATCCAACGTTTAAGCAAACGCGAGCCCATTGGCGAGATGGTTTTATCGATTACTTCAATCAGCGATTTGCCGTTTTCCTGCAAAGGCGAAAAAAGTTCGAGGTTACGAATGGTAAAGCGGTCGAGCCAAACATAATGTTCCTCCTCAATTCTGCTTAATCCGCTGATGTGACTAAGTTTTCGGTGCTGAGTAATATCGAGGTAGTGCAAAACGGCCCCCGATGCAATTATGGCAAGCTGCAAATTTTGCACACCAAAACCTTTTAACGAGGTTGTTTCGAAATGACGAATTAACCGGTCGGTAGCAGCGTCGGTGGTGTAAACCCAGTCTTCTAAATTAAACGTATAATATTTCGACCCGAAAATTTCGTTAAACTCTTTGCTGCGCCCTCGCTGGTAAAGCACCTCTTTGGGCTGAAACGAGTTAAGTAATTTGTCGATGTATTCGAAATTGCCCTGTGCCGTTAAAAACTCACCGGTTGAGATGTCGAGGAATGCAACGCCTGCATTTTTTTTATCGAAATGAACCGATGCCAAAAAGTTATTTTCGCGATTTTCGAGAATGTTATCGTTAATAGAAACGCCCGGTGTAACCAGTTCGGTAATTCCGCGTTTAACAATTTTTTTTGTAAGTTTTGGATTTTCCAACTGTTCGCAAATGGCCACACGCTGCCCGGCACGAACCAGTTTTGGCAAATAAGTGTCGAGGGCGTGATACGGAAATCCGGCCAGTTCAACATAACTTGCTGCCCCGTTTGCACGCCGTGTTAAAGTAATCCCAACAATCTCGGCTGTTTTTATTGCATCCTCGCCAAAGGTCTCGTAAAAGTCGCCAACCCTGAAAAGGAGTATCGCATCAGGATGTTTCTCCTTGATGTCGTAATACTGCTTCATCAACGGAGTTTCAACATATTTTTTCTTAATCGCCATTATTGAGCAAAGATAATTTTTTGAAAGTTGAAGGAAAATTTTTCGGCGAAAATTGAGATAAAAAAGAGAAAAATGTCAATTTGCTTTTTGTTGAAGTTGTTTTGCCAATGAAATCAATCTGTCACTCTCGAAAATCCCCTTTAATTTTAAACAACTTCGTTACCATTCGAATTAAACCAATTGTAAATAACAGATATTTGATTCTTTTTTTGATATTTGCATCTGATTTTTAGAAATAGAAAAACTATTTGACTTAATTCCGGTGTTGAAAAAGGGAGAAATTATCTCTTTGGGGATGAATGAAAGTATGAAACGGAATTAAAATAGTTTTATAAAAAAGAGATATATGAGTTGCAATGGATGTTCGGCTAACGACTCAACAAGCAACCAGACCTTTGATAGTTATAGTTTTATAAATGACTTGCCGGAAACGGCCGACCAGTCTGATATTGTTGAAGTTAAATTTAAATCGACACGAAGAGAATTTTATAAAAACAGTGAACGCATCGCGCTTCGCCGGGGCGAAAAAGTTGTTGTTGCCACTTCGCCGGGGCACGATGTTGGTGTAGTTACACTCACCGGTTACCTTGCCGAAAAACAGTTTCATAAAAATGTAAAAAACAAGAGCCGGTACACGCTAAACAATATTTTCAGAAAAGCTACCGCCGCCGATTTGGAGAAGTTGGAGTACGCACGCGGATTAGAAAAATCGACAATGATTCGGGCACGACAAATTGTACTTGAGTTGGGGTTGGAGATGAAAATTGGCGATGTTGAATACCGTGGCGATAACCGGAAAGCAATATTCTACTACATTGCCGAGGGGAGAGTCGATTTTAGGGAGTTAATTAAAGTTTATGCGCAGGAATTTGGAGTTCGTATAGAGATGAAGCAGATTGGCGCACGGCAGGAGGCCGGATTAATTGGTGGAATTGGTTCGTGTGGACGCGAACTTTGTTGCTCGAGCTGGCAAACTAAATTTAGTAGTATCTCGTCTGATGCCGCGCTAAAGCAGGGACTTTCGCCATCGGCGCAAAAAATGGCCGGTGCCTGCGGTAAATTAAAATGTTGTTTGCTCTACGAGCTCGATGCTTATATTGAAGCACGAAATGAGTTTCCGCGACAATTGCTAAATCTTGAACTTGCACGAGGAATTGCCAAGCCATTTAAAACCGACTACCTGAAAAAAGAGATTTGGTACAGTTTGGAAGGCAGTTTGGGCGTTACGTTTAAATTTACATTGCAACAGGTAAAAGATATTATTCAGCAAAATAAACACGGAATTCAACCCGAAACAAATTCGTTTGCCGAAGAGATAAAGGAGGAGAACAAAATGGAAGTGAGCCTCGACGAGCGTCTCGACCGTTTCGATAAAAAGAAAAAACCGGCAGGCAGAAACCGGCGGAAGAGTTTTCGTCCCAAGAAGAAAAAGAGTTCAAAATTTGTTGTAAAAAAGAACAATTCGTAACGAATTGGATAGAAGAAGGTTAGCTAAATTGTATTCAGAACAAAAGATTGTGGGTACAAACCCCACAGGTATAAACATTTTACTTGCTCCAGCCTTTATTTTATAAACAAAAGGTAAGTCATAGCGATACTTCAAATTTTTGGTATTTTACAATATTCGCACAAACTAAAAACATAATGAACTATTAGTTTTACACTCTCTATTTACCCCGAAACCTGAACGGTAAATCCCAATGTACGAATACGTTTTGCAATTGAATTTAACTCGTTAAGCGATATTTTTTCGAGTGTATTTACGGGTGTATCGCGGTCGATAGTATAAATCATTACCTGCGAGGGGTTTATTATTTGAAGCAACTGAATCCAGGCCTCAATCTCCCTGTCTGTTGTGTTGTCAATTCTTTGCTCTTCAACCGTGCCCCGTACAAACATTGTTTGAATAATTACTTTTCCCCGAAAGGCAGCAAGTTGCTGAACCACACGATTTAAATCGAAACTATCATTCGGGCAGTCCATCAGTTTTATTGTCTCTTCAAAAGCCGAATCGAGTTTTTGAATGTTGTCGTCGATTTTTAAGAGCGCATCGAAAACCGGTTTTTTATGCAACATTGTAGCATTCGACAAAACTGCAACACGCGCTTTTGGAGTATATTTTTTACAAAGTTCAATGGTGTCGTTAATTATTCCGGCAAACTCGGGATGCAGTGTTGGCTCGCCATTGCCGGCAAAAGTAATTACATCGGGAAGCTGTTTTCCGGCAACCATTTTTATTAACATTGCCTCCAGTTTTTCCTTCACCTCACTTCGTGCCGGAAGAGTAACTTTCTTCGTATATTTTTTTGGATTCCGCCCACATTCGCAATAAACACAGTCGAACGAGCAAACCTTGCTATCGGTAGGCAACAAATTAATGCCTAACGAAATACCAAGCCGGCGACTTTTTACCGGGCCAAATATAATTTTATCGAACAGAAATGTTGCCATATTTTGTTTTAAGCGACAAATATACTCAAAACCAAACAGCCTCGCTTGAAAAGCCATTTGATTTGAGTATATTTTAAAGTAAAACCACACTGCATAAGTGTACACATTTCACTTGCCACAAACAGCGCACTTTTTAGTCATACCATCACAGAAAACATATGACAGAAGCACCGGGTATACAACCCTCTCCTACTCGTTCCAAACCGGCAACCTACCGGGAGTCCACGGTGCACCAATTCTATTGAGTTCAGATTCAAGAGCCGGAATATCGGTTTTAACAATTCGTTTCAGCACATTCAATACCGGAGGAAACTCCTCTTTTAAAATTTCGTAATTCTCTTTTTCAGTTGAAGTAATTCCACTTGTTGAACCCATATGTGTGTACGAAATAATTCCCATTCTGTTGTTTAACGGAACAGGCTCAGGCGGAATCTCTTCGGCACTGGCTTTTGCCTTCGAACCATTCATTTTAAAATTCAATTCATCTAACTCTTTACTTAATGCGCGCGCTTTGTCCATTAATTTCTGACTTGCACCGGGTGTTGCATAAATGGCCTTTTTAATACTTTCAACTTTCGACGTTGTTTCGCCAATCAATCGCTGTGTTCCGGCCATGGCAACCGCCAGTTTACCCACTTTTTTTGCAAACTCAACATTCTCGTTGTAGTCTTCGGCAGGCAGAGTTGTATTATTAAGTTTTTTGCAGGTAAATTCAACCGGGTCAACCAGATTTGTGAGTTCGCCTTCGTGCCACATTTGCAAGCCCACTTTATATTTTCCGGGCATCACTAAAATACCGCTTCCCAAATTCGATGTAGGATTAAAACTGCCGCTAACACTTGATGTCATCGAGTAGCGTAAGTTCCAGGTTATCCGACTCATTCCTTTCGAAGGCGCTGCTTTTATCTGTTTTATAACGTTGTCGCCGGCATCGTAGATAGTAAAAATAAGGTGTGGTTTTTCCTCTTTTTTCTCCAGTTCCAGCTCGCGCCAGGTAGGTTGAGGAATGGGTTTTCCCTCCTTAAAAAGCTTTTTCTCATTCTCTTTTCGCAGCTGTTTTTTTGTTTTTGGCACCTCTTTTAAATAGTAGGTAAATGTTGCTCCAAACTTCGGATTTGGTGCAGTATAATAGGTGCTTCCCTGGTTACTTCGTCCTCCGGTTTGAATATACATCAGTGCATCTTTTATTTTAAAGATGTGTGCCTTTTCGTTAGCCATTTCGTGCGAGATTTCGCGTAACGGACTGTAGTTATCGAGAATATAAAACCCGCGCCCAAAAGTAGCAATTACCAAATCGCTCTCGCGCTCCTGAATAGCAATGTCGCGAACGGGAATAGTTGGTAATCCCGATTTTAGCTGAACCCAGTTTTCGCCGTTATCGATAGTGAAAAAGATGCCAAATTCTGTTCCAACAAAAAGCAACTCGGGCCTGATAAAATCCTGAGTAATTGTATAAACAGTTCCGTTCTGCGGAAGATTTCCGCTGATTGAGACCCAGGTTTTTCCTTTGTCGGTACTCTTATAAACGTAAGGTTTAAAGTCGTCGCGTTTCAAATTATCGAACGTTGCATATACTATATTTTCATCGAAACGGTCGGTATAAATATCGCTAACGGTTGTGTATTCAGGTACTCCGGGAAACGATTTTACCTGTGTCCAGTCGCCGCCATCGTTTTCGGTAACCGAAATTACGCCGTCGTCGGTTCCGGCATACAACAGCCCCTCTTTTACTTTCGACTCGTCGAGTGCAACAATGGTTCCCCACAACGATGTGGAAACATCTTTTCGAACGGCATCGGCAGGCCAGTATTTTCCCATTACCGGAAAACTGTTTCGGTCGACCTGTGCTGTTAAATCGTCGCTAATTACCTGCCACGTGTTACCGCGGTCGTTGCTTTTAAAAACCTTGTTGGCTGCCACATACAAGCGCGATGCTTTGTGCGGGCTAATAATAATGGGCGTATTCCAATTCCATTTATAGGTTAGCTCGCCTTTGCGTTCGCGTGGTTTAATGTTAATTCGTTCGCCGCTTTTTTTATCGTAGCGCGACATATTCCCATATTGATATTCGGTATACACAATGTCAGGATTTTCGGGGTCGACCGCTGCCCAAAAACCATCGCCTCCCAATGTAACAAACCAGTCGTCGTTTATAATTCCGCTACGGCGTATAGTTTGCGACGGGCCACCCATCGAGTTATTATCTTGTGTACCTCCGTAAACATTGTAAAACGGCTCGGCATTATCGACAGCCACACGATAAAATTGCGTTACCGGGAAATTCTCTTTAAAGTCGAAATTTGCACCGCCGTCCCAACTTTCGTAAATACCACCATCGCAGCCAATTAAAAAATGTTTTGTGTCTGTTTTATCAATCCAGATTGCGTGGTCGTCGACGTGACGTTTATTGTTGCCAATATTTTTCCAGGTTTTTCCCCCGTCAATGGTGTATTTCGAAATGGTTTCGGTAGAATAAACTTTATCGACGTTTAACGGGTCGCAAACAATTTCGTTATAATACTGGCCACTGGCGTGATAACTACTCATTTTGTTCCAGCTCTCGCCTTTGTCGGTCGAGCGATAAAAACCACTTGCATTGCCGGCTGCTTCAACAATAAGATAGACTACATTGGGGTCTACCGGCGAAACGGCAATTCCCATACCGCCTTTATCAACTCCGGGTAGTCCCTTATTTATTTTACGCCAGTTTTCGCCACCATCGGTCGATTTATATACCGAAGTTTCGGGGCCGCCACCAATTTTTGTAAACGAAGTGCGCCGGCGTTGCTCCGATGTTGCATACATAATATCGGGATTTGACGGGTCGATTATAACATTATTTACTCCTGTATTTTCACTTATTTCCAAAACTTTTTCCCAGGTTTTTCCGCCGTCGGTGGTTTTATACAGCCCGCGTTCGTTGCCCGGCCCCCACGCCGAACCTTCGGCAGCAACAAATACGATGTCGGAATTTCGGGGGTCGATAACTATTCCGCCAATTTGCCGGCTCTCTTTCAATCCCATATTTTTAAACGACTTTCCGCCATCGAGACTTTTATAAACGCCATCGCCGTAACCCAACGCCCGCTGGTGATTATTTTCACCCGTTCCTACCCAAACAATATTCGGGTTGTTGGGGTCGAGTTCCACTACCCCAATTGAATATGCACCATACGAATCGAAAATTGGTTTCCAGGTAGTTCCGTTATTTTGAGTTTTCCAAACTCCGCCGCTGGCTACTCCCACGTAATATTCCGACGGGTTTTTCGGATTGACGGCAAAGTCGGCAATACGACCACTTGCCCAGGCCGGGCCAATACTACGCCATTTTAAAGCACTTACCAAACCACTGGTGATAATTGTATCGCCTTTTGCTTTGGCATCTTTTTCTTCTCTCTTTTTTGCAAATGTTACCGAGGTTGCTAAAACCATTACTAACATCAGCATTGCAAACTTCTTCATAAATCTATTTTTTCTTTTTTATTGAATTCAAAAGTACGTTGAAATTGAGGTTGAAAAGTACAAAATAAATAGATTGACAAACAAGACAATTATCAGTATAACTTTTATCGGTACTATTTTGCATTCTTTTCAATACGAAATTTTCCCAAAAGCAAAATTGAGTATATTTGAAAAATGAAATTTATTGGAATAATACCTGCACGATTTGAATCGACACGCTTTCCGGGAAAGCCATTGGCAATGCTTGGCGATAAGCCAATGATTCAATGGGTTTTTGAAAATGCGTCGAAAGCATTGGAGAATGTTTGGGTGGCTACCGACGACAACCGGATTTTTACTGCAGTACAAAAATTTGGCGGCAATGCAATAAAAACCCTTGCTACACACCAAAGTGGCACCGACCGTTGTGCCGAAGCAGCAGAAAAACTTTCCGGGAAAATTGATTTTGATGTGGTAGTGAACATTCAAGGCGATGAACCTTTTATTCAACCTCGGCAAATTGAACTTCTGAAATTATGTTTCGAAAACACAACCGATATTGCAACGTTGGTAAAAAAAATAGAAACCCACGAGGAACTTTTTAATCCGAACCGGCCAAAAGTTGTACGCAACAACCAACTGAATGCACTCTATTTTAGTCGTTCGCCTATTCCGTATTTCAGAGGTGAAGATGAGAACGACTGGCATAATAAAAGAGATTATTGGGCACACATTGGATTGTATGCCTACAAAGCCGATGTTTTGCAAAAAATAACGAAACTACCGCAAGGGAAACTTGAATTGGCCGAATCGCTGGAGCAGTTGCGATGGCTCGAAAACGGATACACAATAATGACTGCAGAAACAGACACGCAAAGTTTGGGAATAGACACTCCCGAAGATTTAGAAAATGCGCTGCAACTTTTGCGTAAAAATTCTGTCTTTTAAAAAAAGGCATATTTTTTGTATTGAATATGCACCAAGAAACAGAATGCTATGAAACAAATTATACTAATTATTATAACCACATTTTTATCAATCGCTGGCTTCTCGCAAAGCGAAGGTGCAATTTATGCAAAACAAAACAGTGCTATTCATAAAAAAACAGCAGAAGTGCTTCAGGTAAATATTTATCCGAATCCGTGTAAAAACAGTAAAGTAAATGTGGAATTTAAATCGCACCAAATTTCCGAAATTCAGTTAATAAATATTGCAGGAAAAACAGTGTTGAGAAAAACATATAATTCTTTAGGAATGAAAAAAGAGCTCCGTTTAGACAACATTCAAAACGGAATATATCTATTTAAAATTACCTCCACTGACAACAAAGTTGTGGTTAAAAAATTTATCGTCTCAAAATAAATTTTTGAGTAAATACTAAACTCAATCTATTTTCTTACTTTCGCCCTCATCATTTTAAACAATAATATGTTACGACAAATTATCGCTATTCTAATTGTGTTGGTTGCAACAAATACTTTTGCACAACAAAACATATCCGATGTTCGACAACTCAGGGAAGGAGAAACTGCAACTTTTTCAGGTATAATTACAAACGGGAATGAGCTGGGAGCAATTCGGTACATTCAGGATACCACGGGCGGACTTGCTATTTACGATTCGAAATTGAGCGATGTAAAACGAGGCGACTCGATTACTGTTACTGGCGAAGTTTCTATTTACAATAACCTTTTCGAGATAAAAAATGTGTCGTCGTTAACAGTCAATTCTTCCGGGAATCAACTCCCCACACCAAAAGTTTTAACCATTAACCAAATTGGCGAGACGTACGAGGGGCAGTTAATTCGAATAAACAATATTGAATTTGAGAATGTAAACGGAACATTCTCGGGAAATAAAAATTATACATTTACCGATGGAACAAACTCGGGAGTAATTCGAATTAGTTCCAGCTCGCCAATTGTGGGGCAGGGAATTCCTACCGGGAAAATAAGTGTTATCGCCATCTGCTCACAATACTCGTACACGGAAAACGACACACAAAACGGGTATCAGCTAATCCCCCGAAAAATGGAAGATTTTGTTTCGGGAAGTGCAATAAATATTACCTCACCAATTACAGTAAGTTCAATTTCGAGAACTGGTTTTACATTAACCTGGAGTACTGATGCCGATGGAAGCTCGGAAGTTATTTACGGAACTAACAGTGCCTCCGAAAGTTGGACAGATTTTACTTCGGGAAGTACAAATGCAATGGGAAATTTGCATCAGGTAACCCTTTCGGGGCTCGACCCGGCAACAATAGTTTATGCCAAAGTTTTTTCGGTTTCGGGCAGCGACACCGCTTTTTCGTCGGTGGGCGTTTATTGCACGCAGTCGAACTCTACCGGCGAAATAAAAGCCTATTTCAACACACAGGTTAACACCAACCTGGCAACCGAAAAAGAGGCTAAAAATATTGGGAATGCAATGGAAGATACACTAATTGCATACATTAACCGGGCCCAGGAAACCATCGACTTTTGTATTTACAACATTAACAACAGTGGATTGAGCAATGTAAGCGAAGCTTTAAACTCGGCTCACAACCGCGGTGTAAGAGTGCGTTTTATCACTTCGGGAAGCACCTCGCACAGTGGAGTTGACGATTTGATTAATGCCATTCCGGTTGTTGAAAGTCCTGTTTTTCAGAATTCAGGAATTATGCACAACAAATTTGTAATTTTCGACGCACAATCAACCAACGCTGTACAACCCTGGGTTTGGTCGGGTTCAACAAATTTAACCTACGACCAAATTGAATCTGATGCAAACAATATGGTTTTTATTCAAGACCAGTCGCTGGCAAAAGCATACGAAATAGAATTTGAAGAGATGTGGGGAGGCCCTGACGACCTGCCAAACTCAGGAGAGTCACGATTTGGAGCTGAAAAAACCGATAATACACCTCACGAGTTTCAGGTAGGAAATAGTAGAGTTGAACTCTATTTTAGCCCTTCCGACGGAACAAATCAGAAAATTATAAGTGCCATAAATAGTGCCGACAACGATTTAAATGTTGAAACAATGGTTATTACACGTTCCGACATTGCCAATGCAATAAGTGCGGCAAAATCGAGAGGTGTTGAAGTGCAGGTTTTAACAAACAGTAAAAACGATAATGCTGAATTTGTAAATACAATTTTATCGTCGGCTTTACCAGCCGGTAAATTTATTTTTAATAATAGGGCAAAAGCAACTTTGCATCATAAACTAGCCGTTGTCGATGCCAATTTTGCTGCATCCGACCCGCAGGTAATTACCGGCAGCCACAACTGGAGCAACTCGGCAAACAATAAAAACGACGAGAATACTTTAATTATTCACAATGCAAACATTGCCAACCAATATTTTCAGCAATTTGGATACCGGTTTGCCGAAAATGGCGGTGATTTAACAGTTTCGGCAAAAAACATTACAATTGAGAATATAAAAGTTTACCCAAATCCAACCCTCGGAAAAGTGGTTATTTCTTCGCAAAAACCAATGGCAAGAATTGTTTTATTCTCTTCGAATGGAGTAATGATTGAGGATATACATTTGAAAAACAGGAGAGAATATCAAATTAACTTGTCAAACAATAGTCCGGGATTTTATCTCTTAAACGTTTATTCTGGCGATAACTCTTTTAATTCGTATAAAATTGTAAAACAGAAATAAAGCACTATCGTTTTATTCAACAAATGAAATTTATTTAGGGTCTGCTGAAAAACGATTAAACACGTGTCATACAGTCAGATACCCTTTTTGATACTTTTAAAAGTGCAAGCTTTTTGTCTTGTTATATTAAAAATGCTTGCATTTATTTATTCTATGTTTCGAATATTTTAACAACTCAGCTGTACGCCATATTTGTACCTTGTTCAGTTTGAAGTATTTATATACATCTGCACTTCACAAAGTCCAAATCTGACGCACATCTGAGCTTTTCAGCAGACCCTATTTAAAAGAGATTGATGCCGGATTTGGGTTAAATATAAAAAGCCGGATAGAAATTAATCTACCCGGCTTTTTAAGGTTATTTGAAGATTTAAGCTATTCTGCTAAAATTTTAATATTTCTAAACCACACATCGTTTCCGTGGTCTTGCAATGCAATAACACCCGATTTTGCAACATTTGCCCAATCGGGATTCAGCTTTGGAAATTTAGAGTTGGCAACCATTTTTTTCCAATCGTCGGTCCATAAATGGTATTCCAAAACTGTTTCGCCGTTTTGCCGGTGCCACACACTTCCCTGATACACTTCAATTTCAATACTGTTCCACTCGCCAGCCGGTTTTGCATTTTGAGGAACTGCCGGAATCAGATCGTACAACGACCCAGCCATGCGGTTTCCATCTTTCCCGGCTCGCGCATCGGGATGTCTTTCGTTGTCGAGAATCTGCATTTCGGGAGCCGTTTTATAAATTGGCCATCCTTTTACCTCTCTTCCAAGGTAGAAAATACCGGAGTTTCCACCTTTCGAAATTTTCCAATCTAATTTTAACCTGAAGTTCGAGAATTTTTTATCGTATAAAATGTCTCCGCCGTCTTTTGCTCCAGCTTCGCCTTCGCCCGACCCTTTACAGTGAAGTGTTCCGTCAACAACTTCCCATCCTTTGGGAAAATCGGGACGGTTGTTTCCTCGCCAACCAGTGGTAGTTGTACCGTCGAATAACAGAACCCATCCTTCGGCTTTCTCTTTTTTTGTTAACTGGTTTGGACCAACTTTTTCGTTCGAGCACGAAATTGCAAGCACAAAAACACTTGCAAGTAAGAGTGAAAATAATTTTCTCATTGTTATAATTTTTATCGATTCAAATTTTTTAAATGAACATCAACGAAATTACAAAAAATGTTAAAGTATTTTTTACAATTTGAAGAAAATATATTGAATTTCAGAAAAACAGTTTTTTTTGACCCTGAATTCAGATTAAAATTAAAACTTCTTTTGTAAATTCGATTTTTTAATAGAAAAACAAAATCAGGTATGAGTAACGCAAAGCCAAAAAGAATTGGGATTTTAACAGCCGGTGGCGATTGTCCGGGATTGAATGCCGCCATTAGAGGCGTTGGAAAAACAGCCATTGTTGAGTACGGAATGGAAGTAATTGGGTTTAACGCCGGATATTCGGGATTAATAAACAAAGACTATATTGAGCTGAAAGAGTCGCAACTGTCGGGAATTTTAACTTTGGGTGGAACAATTCTTGGAACCTCGCGCGAGAAACCGTTTAAGATGGTAAAAAACGGTCAAAAAGACCTGCACAAACCGGAAAAAATTATTCAAACTTATAACGATTTGAATCTCGATTGTGTTGTTTGTATTGGTGGAAACGGAACCATGAAAACAGCCAGTTTACTTGGGAAAGAGGGACTGAATGTTGTGGGAATTCCAAAAACTATTGATAACGATGTTTGGGGGACCGATGTTACTTTCGGATTCGATTCGGCAGTGCAAATTGCTACCGAATCAATCGACCGGTTACATACAACAGCCAACTCGCATCAGCGAGTTATGATTATTGAAATTATGGGTCATCATGCCGGCTGGCTGGCACTCTACTCGGGGCTTGCAGGCGGTGGCGACATTATTCTGTTGCCCGAATTGGAGTACAATATTCGTTCGGTTTGCAAAAAAATTGAAAGCAGGTACGAAAATAAAAAACCATACTCAATTGTAGTAGTTGCCGAAGGAATTAAACATCCGAAAGACAAATCGGCAGCAACATATATTGCCGAAGCCATTAATACTTACACCGGAATTGATACCCGCGAAACGGTTTTAGGTTATATTCAACGCGGTGGCTCGCCTACACCAATGGACAGGATTTTAGCAACCCGTTATGGTGCGTATGCTGCCGAGAGTATTGCCAATGGAAATTTTGGAACAATGGTAGCCATAAGAAATAATGAACTTATAAATGTTCCACTCGAAGAGGTGGGAGGAAAATTAAGCCTGGTAGACCCCAATTTACCACTGGTTCAAAATGCCCGTAAAATGGGCGTTTCGTTTGGCGACGAATATTTGTAGAGGAATTTAGGCAAAAAAAATCCATCGGGAAACCCGATGGATTTTTTTATTGCAACTCGTTACTATTTTATTAAAATGGTTTCTCCTAAAACTTCAATTTTATCGCCGGCACGTAATTTTGCGCGTTTACGAAGTTCCTGCTCCCCGTTTCTTATTACTTCGCCATCTTCAACAATAATTTTTGCATGACCACCGGTTTGTGCAACCTGCATTAGTTTCAGCAACTTAACCAGTTCAATATATTCCGAAGTAAGTGTAAATTCGCGCATTATAAATTCAGTTTTGCTTTAATATTTGCAGGCAGCGCATCTTTATGAATCATAAAAGCGATGGTTTTTAGTTTTACAAAATCTTCGGTCATATGCAAATAACCACCGTAACTGTTGCTTTCGGCTCCCCACGAATTTTTGGTATAAAAACAGGTTCTCCCTTCCGAATCTTTCGACAACCCGACAATGTGCATTAAATGGTCATCGGTGGTTTTACGGTTTAAAAAAGTTTTTTGGCGCATCTCCTGCGTTACTTTTCCAATCTGCTCTTTGGGCAAATCGGCTTTCCCGTTTTTGTGTTGAAAGAGTTTTTCGCTTACATCGCCATCCCAGCAAATAGAATAACCCGAGTTTAGAGCATAAAACATCACCTCCATCAGCTCGTCGACAGGCAAATTATAATACAAATCGTGCGACCAGTTATCGGGAACTTCCAAAACAAATTGCTTATAAAACGGGTGGTGTGTGTACGAACTCAGCTCAATATAATCATCAGCATTTATCTTTACACTTTTACTGAAATCGAGCGGAGATAGTGCTTTCCCGTTAAACTCAACTTTTTGCGGAACCGGCCCGATATATTTTTCCAAATCCATATAAACCGTATCGATGGCTGCCATAAAATCGAAATCTTCCTTCCGTTTATTTGCCGCGGTTAAATCGTCTTTTAACTTTTTAACAAGCTCGCTGTGGTTGTACACACCATCAACTTTTTTTCCCGGAAATGCATCGATTGTTGCCATTCCGTATTCGCGGATAACATTAGAAACATCGTGTGCCTGCCCGCCTTGTCCAAAGTTATTATGGCCATGAAACATTAAATACTGTTTCGCTTTATTTACGTAGGCGTAATTTACAAAATACATCTCCGACAAGTCGACCTTTTCGCCGGTAAGTCGCATAATTTCCGATTCGAAATAACTGGTTGTAGAAAAACTCCAGCACGTTCCGGTTCGCCCCTGACTAATAACCGGTGAATGTTCAATCTCTTTTACAATTAAAAAAGTCTCCTTTTTCTCCTGTGCACCCGCAGTAAAAGAGAGCAGCAGTGCCAATACAATAAATAGCGAAAATAGTTTCATTTGTTAAAAATTTAGAATCAAGAACAAAGAACCAAAACACAAGACGAGAAAGTTAGTGGTTTAACTTAATCATGCTCCTGTGCGAGATCTTTTATCATGAATGTTTCGTTTGTATATATATAATTAAAATATTGCAATTCTGAAAGATAAACAATGTTTCTAAATTATAGTTTTTGGGTTTTCAGTAAAATTCTTTTTATCGTGAATATTATTTCAAAATCGTTTTAATTTTATCTTTTCTCCAGCTCTTCGCGTTGCTTTTTTGTAAGTCCTTTTACGACCAGTTCATACGATTCGTTCAGCCACTGTTTTAGTAACTCGTCAGAGATTGAACCGTCAATATCAACCGAGTTCCAGTGTTTTTTATTCATGTGGAAGCCGGGTTTTACCGCGTTGTATTGTTCTCTCAGTTCAATATTTTTCTCCGGACTGTTTTTTATATTTATCCCAAAACTATCCTCTAAATCAGTAAGACAAAACATTTTCCCGGCCACTTTAAAAACCAGTGTGGTTTCGTCGAAAGGAAAACTCTCGGTAACTCCTTTCATTTTCAGGCAATAATCTCGCAATTCTTCAATATTCATTCCGGACTTTTCAATGGTATACACTCAAACCAAATAGCTTTACTAAAAACCTACCGGTGAGTATATGGTTAGTAGCGGACTTTATTGTACAAATCTTTCAGTCTTGCACTACCCTTTATTTGGGATGTTCATAAATAACAAAACCTATTTATAATTAAGTCGATAGGTTCACTGCTTTTATTCTTTCATCATCTCAATAAATTCATTAAAATCATTTACACCTACATAATCAATTAATGATTCTGCTAATAAATAAACTTTTGTTTCTCCTTTTTTTGGCAAGAAGTGATTCTTATTACTATCAGAATCTTTCGAATTTATTATCGCATCAGCTATTTTTAAGATATACTCATCTTTAT
>Ga0256831_1000668_pt1 | contig 17958 bp, 18 predicted proteins | sample 132544metaG_FD_189087 | JGI IMG/M metagenome (GOLD analysis project Ga0256831, IMG submission 189087) | Hydrothermal vent microbial communities from Lau Basin, Pacific Ocean - 132-544 | ecosystem: Environmental > Aquatic > Marine > Hydrothermal vents | place: Pacific Ocean: Lau Basin | collected...
TTGTTAGGAACAATACCGATAAAGAATTACTGGATAACATTACTCAAACAGAATTTACAGCGGTTCTGACCGCCTTTGCCTATCCTGATCGTATTGCCCAACGGCGCAATAACAACACCAGGGAACAACGTTACTTACTGGCCAATGGTAATGGTGCCTGTTTTAATGAACCTGATTCTCTATCCAGTGAGCCTTACCTGGCTGTTGCCTCTTTAAATGCCCGCTCTTATGGCCGGCAGAAAGAAGCTCGTATTTTTCTGGCTGCGGCCATTGATAAAGCCCATATTGAATATTTTTTTGCAGAACAGATCCGCAGACAGAATAGCCTGTCCTGGAACAGTGAGCAGCAAAAAGTGGAAGCACTGACCGCTTATTATCTGGATCAGCTGCTGCTGGAAAAACAGGCCGCTGAGCACATCAAACCGGAACAGGCTTTTCCCGTTTTATTTGAAGCCGTTAAAAATATGGGACTAAAGTGTCTAACCTGGTCAACCGCAGCGTTGAATTTAAAACAGCGGGTCGAATTTATTAATACCCGTAAACAGTCAGATACTGCATGTCAGTCTGTTTTAAAACACATTGAACTGCCAAATTTATCGGATGAATATTTAATTAACCATCTTCAGGACTGGCTACAGCCATACTTAAGCAATGAAACCAGCCTTAAGCAATTACAAAAACTGGATCTATTTAATATCTTCTGTAGCCTGATCAGCTGGGAGCAACTGCAGTTACTGGATAAACTGGCTCCGGAAAAAATTCAGGTACCCAGCGGTTCAAATATACGCATTGATTACAGCGATCCACAAAGCCCCATACTGCCCGTCCGCCTGCAGGAATTATTTGGCCTGCAGCAGACACCGGCGATTTTAAAAGGCTGTTTCCCGCTATTACTGCATCTGCTATCCCCGGCTTCCCGCCCCATACAGGTTACCCGGGATCTGGCCAGTTTCTGGAAAAACACCTATAACGAGGTTAAAAAAGAATTGCGTGGCAAGTATAAAAAACACTACTGGCCTGATGATCCGCTTCAGGCCCAGGCCACCAGCCGGGCCAAACCACGCAAAAAATAATTTTTTATATAATAACCATTACAATGAATGCAGTTCCTCATCAATTTTTTCTGATAATTACAACAAATTATTAGACATCCTTGACTCTGTACCTGAGTACGGAGGTTATACTTCTAATATAAGATTTATTCCTGAAGCCTTCAGCCATACAAGGAGTTTCTGATGATAAAGAAAATAGTACCTGAATCCATGCTTACCTGCCCTAAATGTGGCTTTAAAAAAATCGAAACAATGCCAACCGATGCTTGCCAATGGTTTTATAAATGCGAAAATTGTGGTGTATTGCTAAAGCCCAGGGCAGGAGATTGTTGTGTATTTTGTTCCTATGGTTCAATCCCATGCCCGCCTGTTCAACAAAACAGCCAATAAGTTATTGTTTATTCTTGACTCTGTACCATAGTACGGCCTGTATACTTATTACACCACCTACTTTGGAAAAATATAGATAGCCATAGAACACATAAATAATGGATAAAAATAGTCATGGTATTATTAGTCTCTATGATCATCACATTAACGGTCTGGTTAATTCGTATCTTATTACTTCAGGCTCTTTATCAAAATGCCAGAAAAAACATGTCTGGTCACTGTTGTAAAATTTATTAAAGGAAAAAAATGTCTGATTGTTGTTCTTCAGCTTCATGCAGCCTCAACTCTGCTCCACGTAAACAGCCCTGTCCAGGTAACAATGCACTGTGCTCACAAGTGAGTCAAACAACAATTTTGCATCATATTAAGCAGCCCTGGCATTGGGAAGCAAAGAAACAGGCTTATTATTTTTGCAGTGATCCAGGCTGTGAAGTGGTTTATTTTGGGCAGGATAATTCAATTATTACACAATCTGAACTTCGTACTGAAGTTGGCATCAAGGCGAAATTACCTGAGTCAATCATTTGTTATTGTTTTGGTGTAAGCTATAAAGATGTCAGCTTCGATCCAGCTATAAAAACCTTTGTTATTGATAAAACCAGAGATCATTCCTGTGCCTGTGAAACACGTAATCCATCAGGAAAATGTTGTTTAAAGGATTTCCCCTAAGACATAGTGAGTGAAACGACTTGAATTATATTAAATACTACAACAGGAGATTTTGATGATTCCTTTCCTGGTTATTATACCTCTGGCAGCAGCGGGCGGAGGGCTGTTAGGAGTGGCACAAAAGCGGTTTCAACGCAAACGTCTCTCTCAGGCAATCCTTAACGAAACGGCTCCCGACACAGAGGATAAACATGCAGAACAGATAAGCCGGCCGACAATTTTTGCAAATGTTTTACCCGCGCTATCTGCCATGACTGCAACAGTGAAACTATTTGGAGATAAACTGCTTGTCAGGCTAAAACGTATCGGTGACAAAATCCTTGCCGTTTTTACACGAATAGGTGATAAATCAGGCGCTTTGGGCGGTGTGGTTGCCGCAATGGGATGTTCTATGTGTTTTCCTGCTCTGGCTAGTCTGGGAGCAGCAATTGGACTTGGTTTTCTGACGCAGTGGGAAAATCTGTTCATGACAACATTGATACCGCTGTTTGCCTGGATTGCTCTACTGGCCAACGCCCTGGGCTGGTTTAGTCATCGCCAGTGGCATCGCAGTCTTCTCGGCATGGCTGGCCCAACTCTGGTGCTATTAAGCCTTTATCCCTGGTTCATGTACCCCTGGTTTAAGGTGACCCTGTTTGCAGGGCTTATTCTAATGGTTATCGTTGCAATCTGGGATCTATTCTGGCCCAGCCATCGCCGTTGTGAGATCAAAGACGGTAATAATCCTGAGGCATCATGCTGTCAAGGATGAGCAAGTGGCATTATTATTTAATTATTGGCACCCACCCCATTAAAATAAAAGTCTGGTTCACCACTTAACCGGCCAGAATAATTGTCACCTAACAGGCTGCTTTTATCAGGGGTGCATTTAATTGGGGTCTGTAAATTGCTATTATTAACAGACTTCCTCCTTTCCCCTGAGTCCAGTAAGATAAGCCTTATGCCTAATTCGGTTATGATCAATGAAATAGAACCTGGCGATAAATATTATCCTCAGGCATTCAATCTAAGATATTCCCTGTTTTTCCAAAAACATGGGTTGCCGGAAAGCGTCGTGAAAGACAGGTTTGAGTCTTATAGCAGGCATTTTGCTGTTATTGAAAGTGATACAGTTATTGCTTATGGCCGCCTGACAAAAATTAAGGATGAAGTTTATAAAATATCACAAATGGCTGTTAGAGAAGATAAACAAAAAATGGGATTTGGCTCCATAATATTAAAACATTTAATCAATATCGCTGAGAACAATGGTGGAAAAGAAATATTTTTAAACGCAAGAATTCCATTTATTGAATTTTACCAAAAACATGGTTTTTCCAGTTCTGGTAACCTATTTCTGTCAGAGTCAACCGAACTGCCTCATCAGCCTATGATATATAAACGATTTCCTGATAGAGGAATTACTATGAATCAATCATCCGCAAACCAATTTGCTGCTAAATGGGAAAAATCCTGGAATTCTCATGACATCCATAAAATTATGGAGCATTATGCCAGCGATATAGTGCTCGTATCACCCATTGCCGAAAAGTTATTGGGAAATCCAGAGGTTAAAGGTTTTGAAGCGGTTAAGGATTATTTTATAAAAGGCTTACAGGCCTATCCTGATCTGAAATTCAGGGTACTTGATGTTCTGTATGGTGAAAGAAGTCTTGTTCTTTACTATATTAATCAGAACAATGTCAAAGCTGGAGAGTTCATGCAATTTGGTACAGATGGCAAGATTATACGTATGCATGCTCATTACAGTGAATCATAAACAATTTAAGCAGTAATATGGCATTGACATTCCTGTTTACAAATAACTTCAATATCAAACATTAATATTGTTTCTTAGGTTCAGCTTATCTTGATTGAAAAATAAAGGTTCAGGGAAATGGCTAAAAGTAATCTAATTTTAAAAGCCGCCGAGATAGCAAAAATAGAAGGTGATAATCGGGTTCACTTTCTTAATCCCAATGCCCGGCGTATCAGAAAATCGTTAGGTGACGCCGTTGGTTTAAGTAACATTGGTGTGCATATTATATATGTTGAACCCGGGAGAGATTCAACAGAATATCATAAGCATTATCATGAAGAAGAATGTATTTATGTTTTATCTGGCCAGGGGACTTTAACGATAGAAGGTGAAGAGTATTTATTTGAGAAAGGTGATTTTGTCGGATTTCCTGCTGATACTGCTGCACATGATCTTAAGAACACCGGTACAGAAACATTGATTTGCCTGGTGATGGGGCAAAGGTTAGCACAGGATGTTGCCGATTATCCGAATAAAAAGAAACGCCTGTATCGCAATAATGGCCGCTGGGATATAGTTGATTTTGAAAACATCAGTGATCCGAGGACAAACCGATGAAACATCAACCTTCAGATAGTGATTTAGCTTATCTGGATGATTTTAATAAACTATTGATCAGCCCTGAAAGCTTTCATCACAAAGAACACCTGAGAATAGCCTATGTTCTCATCTGTAAATATGGAGTGGACAAAGCCCATTCTATACTCAGGACTGGAATAAAATCTTTCCTCAATCATGCTGGTGTTGATGCTTCAAAATATCATGCAACACTCACCTACGCATGGATTTTAGCAATCTATCATTTTATGAATATATCTGAGGATTCATACAGCTTTGAAGAATTTATAAGCTCCAACCCTGTTCTGCTCAATAAGAATATCATGAATAGTCATTATAGCCAGTCGATCTTAATGTCTGAAAAGGCCAAACAAAAATTCATCAAACCTGATAGAGAGCCAATTCCGGAATATCATTAGAAAACAGCACAAAAAACGGCCTTAAAAAGCCACTTTTAAAGGAGCCTCTGTCAGTTCGGGGGAGCGTGGTGTTAGTCTTTGCAGGATCAGGTTCAGGGTATCATCTTCCAGCGGTCTGAACAGTGTGCGTTTTAAGGACTGGAAATCAGCGTGGGTCTGGCAGGCTTTTACAGCCTCCGGGTGACAGAACTTAATGATCCAGGCATACTGATAATGGCTGTCATTATCCATAATCTCTGACACCTGTACTTCCCTGACACCGGAAATACGGGATAAAACAGCCTGAACCTCATAGACTGTGGTCAGGGGCAGTCCCTGTTCTGCAAAGGGTTTATAAATCAGCAGCTGTTCTACGGGCTGCCAGATATGGCATTGTGACAGCACTTCTGCGGCCCGGCCGGCCGCGCCCCACAGGCGCATATATTTCTCAACATCAGAGGTAATCGCCGCTTTGCTCATATTCTGGACCTGGCTGTAGCTAATACCGATGGTGCCCCGGGTGCTTTCTCTGAGTTTTCTGGCGGCCAGTTCAGAAATACCGGTAAAACAGTTGATTTTAGCAACGCCGTTACTGATTAAACGGTGGTACTGGCTGTCTGAGAGGCCGCTGCCGCCGTGAATCACCAGCGGCATTTTCAGGGCTTCATTAATCTGTTTCAGGCGCTGATAGTCCAGTCTCGGCTTACCCTTCATTTGGCCGTGTACGGTACCGATGGATACCGCCAGACAATCCACTCCGGTACGTTCAACATAGGCTTTTGCCTCTGCCAGAGAGGTATAGGCCAGTTCATCAGAGGCTTTGCTCTGTTTTTCTTCAGCCTGCGGTACATAGCCCAGTTCACCTTCTACGCTGATACCGCAGGCATGAGCCATAGCTACTGTGTTTTTAGTGATCCGGGTATTTTCAGAAAAATTCAGGTGTGAGGCATCCACCATAATGCTGTTGCAGCCCAGGCGGATACCGTCTGTAGCCGAGTCAATATTTTTACCATGATCAAAATGAATGGCTACCGGTACCTGTGCCCTTGCTGCAGCTGCTTCTATGGCCGGCATCAGCAGCTGCACATCAAAATCGTCAAAATGATGTTCACCGACACTTAGAATCACCGGTGCCCGTGCCCGCTCTGCTGCATCCATAACGGCTGAAAGCATTTCCAGGTTAATCAGTTCAAAGGCACCTACCGCATAACCATGGTGCCAGGCATGGTTGAGCATATCCTTCATGTCTACCAGCGGCATTATGTTTTACCTCAATCGTTGCTGTAATGCTTCGGCCAGAAAATGCAGACTGGGCTCCCGCAGTTTGCTGGCCATATAATGATAATAATTCAGGGTGCATTTGACCGGTGTGTGCAGACTGTCCCGCCCCTTATCCTGAAAGTCCACCCAGGCCAGAATGGGCAGGTCATATTTATTTTCATCCACCACTACCCAACTGTCTTTTTCTATGATCAGAACCATATACTCAAAATCCGGAATTTCCAGGCGCAGGGGAAAGTTCAGATGCAGTTTTGCCCGCCGCCAGAGGTTATATAAACCGGCGTCTATCTGGTGAACTCTGGCGGCAAAAACCGGCATATCCTCAATGCGAGTGGTCATTTACCCTCCCCCGGACAGCCATATTAACCCGTTAAACTGGCGAATAATAACGGCAGCTGTTCGGGCAGACGGTCTACATGGTCCACAATGGTATAGTGGCTTTCACCGAAAATACGTTTTACATAACTGTCGGCATTGGGATCCAGGGTCAGACAGTAGGTCAGTACGCCATTGCTGTACAGTTCCTCTACGGCCTTTTTGGTGTCATGGCGTAAATGCTGCGGATCCTGCTCATCAATATCCGCCGGTTCACCGTCGGTAACCAGCAGGATCAGTTTGCGGCGTTCCGGCTGTTTGAGCAAATGATGTCCGGCATGGCGCAGAGCCGCCCCCATACGGGTGGACAGGCCGCCGGTCATACCGGCTAAACGCGCCTTGGCTTCGTCATCATAATGCTGGTTAAAATCCTTAAAACGATAATACTGAACATCATGACGGCCATCAGAGGCAAAACCATGAATGGCAAAAGGATCGCCAATCCCTTCCATTGCCGTGGCAACCAGCGCGGCAGCCTCCCGGGTAAGTTGTAAAACGGTTTTGTCTGATTCGCCGATGGTCTCATTAGTTGACTCCGATAAATCCAGTAGTACTACAATTGACAGGTCGCGGGTTTTAAGTACATTACGCATGGTGATCCGCGGACTGGGCTGTTCTCCCATACGAATGGCAATCATGGCATCCACCGCAGCATTGATATCCACTTCGTCCCCGTCTTCCAGACCGCGCTGGCGCTGTACGCCGGCCGGTGCCAGCAGGTCAATGATCTGCCGGATACGATGGGCAATGGGTTTATGCTCCACCAGGATCTGTTCTACTTCTTCCGGATCCCCTTTGGGCATTCTGCGCTCATACAGGGTTACCCAGTTCGGCCGGTGCAGCTGGATCTGGTAGTCCCATTCCTGATAGTGGAAGGGATCGGAAATCGGCTCCTTACCCATAATTTCATTAAAGCTGGTAGCGGTATCCGTCAGATCATCTTCATACACCCGCATAACATCCGAGCAGGTCCAGATCTCCTGAGCATCATCACCGGCCAGTTCACAGTCCACTTCATGGGCCATCATCAGCGGGCTGACCTTGTAGCGAACCTGACGCTGGCTGGCCGGCAGGTATTCCGTACCGTTATTCCAGTCTATATCTTCAAAATGCCAGACAATGCGGTTATCATCCCGGTACGGTATGCGGTAGCGCTCCAGAATACGCAGGCTGGGCACGGCCTTGCGGCCGGCAAAAATATTGTACAGTTCCACACCCATCAGCCAGGAGAAATGATTATCCTCTTCATGTTCATGGACTTCATTATGAAACTTTTCCACAAAAGCATTGAGCTGTTCGTCATCCCCTTTTATGTCACTGTCCAGTAACTGCAGGGCCAGTTTTTCCAGTATGGGCACAGTTTCATGCTCGATCGGCTCATCGTATTCTGCCATCATCAGTGAACGCCAGAGTTTTTTCAAACCGGGAAAGCGTTTAACCGCCTGGTATTCCACCCGTGCATCTTCCAGCAGATCGATAAAAAACATCTGCGCAGGGCTAAGCTGTTCGGCTGATACAGACTTTCTTCCGTACATCATGTGAGCGGCCATGTGGGCGGCCGTGGCTCGGTAAATTTCCAGGCCAGGAATATCACCCAGATCATCCAGAGCATCCGGCATGTGCAGAATACGGTCTTCTACATAAGGACGGAAGTCCGTATAGTCGGCACCGGTAGGCCGCAGGAAAAAGTCCCGGCCCCATAGGGCACGCAGATAAAAGTTGATTTTACGCTGGATTTTAACAAACAGGATCCCCCGCCGTTCTTTTTCCAGCATGGCCCGGCTGTCCGCTGATTCCAGATTAAAATAAGCAGTCAGATTATTAAAATCACGACGATAGGCCTGGGCACCAAAGTTCGCCCATCGGCGCAGACCACTCAGGGTCAGCTTGGACAGCAGTTCATCAATATGACTGAGCATAGGCCGCAAGCCACGGGCGGCTGTGGAAGCCAGCTGATGGATCAGGGTCAGATAACCCCGGACTAACTGAGCATCGCCCAGATGTCTGGCCGCTGTGGGCAGACTGGATAACATCAGGTTAATCACCTGACCGGAAGTCATGGAGGAGACTTTCATGGAGGCGGTGATCACATCAGAAATAATGTCCTCACCGCATTCTTTAGCCACCAGCGGCATTTCCTGCAGATAGGTCACTACCAGCTCATGCCCTCTTCCCAGTTTGCTCAGTGCAAGGGCACCATCCATATAAGCAGACAGGCCTGCAGGCGACATGATTCGGGCCGCTTCGTGAAAGGTACTGTCAAGAATATCCCGCACTTCCGGAACCGTCTGTTCCAGAAATTCTGAATAATCTTCCAGTTGAATGGATGACATAAGTGAATACTCCTATTGCCGGTTCACAATGAGATTAGCGTCATGGTCGGCCTCTGTTTTTCAGAAACCGGCACACTTTATCCCAGGAAGGTCTGTACTGCGGCATTGAGGGTATCGCGCATATCCGGATCATCCGTTAACGGCGTCACCATAGTAATACTGCAGGCCGCTTCCGGATCAATACCCTTGGCAATTAACTGTCCGGCATATACCAGCAGACGGGTAGAAATTCCCTCATCCAGACCGTGTCCCTTAAGGTTACGGGCACGGTGAGCAATCTGCACCAGTTTTTCTGCAATGCCGCGATCAACACCGGATTCCTTGTGGACAATATCGACCTCGATTTCAGTATCAGGGTAATCAAAGTTCAGGCCGCCGAAACGCTGCTTGGTGGACTGTTTCAGATCTTTCATTAAGCTCTGATAACCCGGGTTATATGAAATAACCAGCTGAAAATCCGGATGGGCTTCAATCAGCTCACCTTTTTTGTCCAGCGGCAGAGTGCGACGATGGTCTGTCAATGGATGGATAACCACCGTAGTATCCTGGCGGGCTTCAACCACCTCATCAAGATAACAGATAGCGCCAATTCTTGCAGCAGTAGTTAAAGGACCATCCTGCCACTTGGTACCGTCTTTATCCAGCAGGTAACGTCCCACCAGATCCGAAGCAGTCATATCTTCGTTACAGGCCACGGTAATTAACGGACGCTGCAGCTTCCAGGCCATGTATTCAACAAAGCGGGACTTACCGCAGCCGGTAGGTCCTTTGAGCATCATGGGCATACGGACATTGTATGCGGCCTCATAGTGTTCGATTTCCTTACCCGTTGGCTCATAATAGGGCTCGTTTTTAACTATATACTGTTGTGCATCTACACTCATAATCTTACCCACCTGTGGTTTTAACGGATTACATCTATTTAGTATTCATCGTTTTATTAAAATAAACCCTCACCCTGGCCCTCTCCCAGAGGGAGAGGGAATTTAAGGGATGGATACTAAATAGCGGCACTCTTATGTTTAAAAAAGCTTAAATAAATGAGGTTTATTCCTCATCTCCGGTTTCAACTTCACCGCTCCAGCCGGCCTTTCTGGCCTGTTCCATGGCCCGGCCATGAATTTCATTATGACGCTGACGTAAATCATCCGGTAAGTAACTGACCAGACAACCGTATTTATCCCATTGATCATTGACCTGCTGTAACAGGGCATTGATACGTGACAGATCCCAGCCTTCACAGGTTTCTGTTTCCGGTATTAAACCGAATACCTGGGCATCACGGACAATTTTGCCGATATTGGTCATACCGCCATTGACGTCTTTATCAACACCAATATATTCCTGAGGTTTATTCATCTGATTTTCTCAATATATGTTTGAATTAATAAACTTTTAATCAATTTTTTATAGAAAGCTGTTCCACCCACTAAACTGGAAACGGACAAGGGCGCAGGCAGAACAGCTTATTCTTTGACTACCTTTATCTAACTACGATGTTTTGCAGCTAAGGCATTCAGTGCTGTGGATGTTAATCCATCTTGCCACGGTAAATAACCATGGCTGCACCGGCAGACTGTGCAAAGTTATCAAATCCTAACAGACGCACATGGTTATTTGGATGTGCGGCATGGCAGGCTTCAACTTCTTTTAAAATCACGTCTACATCGGTTTCACCGAACATAGGCAGTTTCCACATGTACCAGTAATGTCCTCCGGCATTTTCTGGTTCAGTGTGTTCAATACCAGGGTTCCATCCCTTGCTCACGATATATTCGATCTGAGCGCGGATCTGTTCTGGTGTGAACTCAGGCAAATATGAAAAGGTTTCAAATTTGCGGCTTGAGGGATCGCTCAAGCTGGATTGATAATCTTGCATTGTTAATGCTCCTTATTAAGGTTTTTAAATTACTTGTGAGAAACGTCGAGTTTATCAACGGTATCAAATTCAAACTTGATCTCTTTCCAGGTTTCCATAGCGGCTGCCAGTTCAGGACTGTGCCTGGCAGCGTTAGTCAGGATATCCTTACCTTCTTTCTCAAGTTCACGACCCATATTGCGTGCTTCTACACAAGCCTCAACGGCAACACGGTTAGCCGCAGCACCGGCTGCATTACCCCATGGATGACCCAGTGTACCGCCGCCGAACTGCAGTACTGAATCATCACCGAAGATGCTGACCAGAGCAGGCATGTGCCATACATGAATACCACCAGAAGCAACCGGTAATACACCAGGCATAGCACCCCAGTCCTGGTCAAAGAAAATACCGCGGGAACGGTCTTCTTTAATGTAGGAATCACGCATCAGGTCAATCCAGCCCAGGGTGGCATCACGGTCACCTTCCAGCTTACCGACAACGGTACCGGAGTGCAGATGGTCACCACCAGACAGACGCAGGATCTTGGTCAGTACACGGAAGTGGATACCATGGTGCGGGTTACGGTCAAGTACTGCGTGCATAGCACGGTGAATGTGCAGTAACATACCGTTTTCCTGACACCATTGTGCCAACTGGGTGTTAGCCGCCCAGCCACCGGTAATATAGTCGTGCATAATAATCGGTGCACCAATTTCCCTGGCGTATTCCGCACGACGCATCATTTCATCAGAAGTCGGTGCCGTAACGTTCAGATAGTGACCTTTACGTTCGCCGGTTTCCGCTTCTGCTTTTTCAATGGCTTCCATTACAAAGTCAAAACGGGCTCTCCAGCGCATAAAAGGCTGAGAGTTAACATTTTCATCATCCTTGGTAAAGTCCAGACCACCGCGCAGACCTTCATAACAGGCACGGCCGTAGTTCTTGGCAGACAGACCCAGCTTGGGCTTAATGGTACAACCCAGTAAAGGACGGCCGTATTTATTCAGGATGTCACGCTCTAACTGAATACCCTGTGGTGGTCCATTACAGGTCATAACATAGGCCAGCGGGAAACGGATGTCTTCCAGACGCAGGGCACGCAGAGCTTTAAAGCCGAATACGTTACCGACCAGAGAGGTCATTACGTTAACAACAGAGCCTTCTTCAAACAGGTCAATCGGGTAAGCAATAAAGGCATAGAAACAGGTATCATCACCGGGTACGTCTTCAATTGCATAAGCACGACCCTTGTAATAGTCCAGATCCGTTAACAGATCGGTCCATACCGTTGTCCAGGTTCCAGTGGAAGATTCTGCAGCTACCGCAGCGGCTACTTCTTCACGCGGAACACCGTCCTGAGGGGTTACCTTAAAACACGCAAGAATATCAGTATCTTTCGGGGTATATTCCGGCATCCAGTACGTTTCGCGGTATTCTTTTACGCCCGCGTCATAGGTCTTGGCCATTTTGTTCTCCTGTGGTTAAACCAATGTGTTGAATATTTGTTTTAAATGAGTCACTTTGAGCGGCTGTTAAAAGCCTTCAAAGTTTCCGTTGGTTGAAATTATGTTGCAGGCGATGTATAAAGTGAAATCGATAATTTCTATAAAACACATAGGTAATAGTCTATGACATATTCACTGGCCAAAAATTTAATTCGCCATGTGACGCTGAGACAGTTGCAGATTTTTGAAGCCGTAATTCGTCTGGGCGGCTATACCAGGGCCGCGGATGAGCTGCATCTGACTCAACCGACCGTTTCTATGCAGGTAAAAAAACTCAGTGATACAATAGGTTACCCACTGCTTGAAAAAGTAGGCACCCATCTGCATACCACTTCTTTTGGTCAGGAGGTTTATCTTTCTGCACAGAAAGTACTGGGCAGTATGGTGGAACTGGGAGAAACGGCAGCGGAACTGGAAGGGGTGGTAAAAGGCCCCTTAAAAATTGCCGCCATTACCACCTCAAAATATTTTATGCCCCATTTACTGGGTGTTTTTATTCATCAGTACCCCGATATCCTGCCCGCCTTAAAGGTCACTAACCGTTCCAGAGTTCTGGAACGGCTGCAGGCTAACAAAGACGATATTGTAATTATGGGACAGGTTCCGGAAGATCTGGAGGTGGAAGCCTGGCCGTTTATTGATAATGAACTGGTGGTGGTTGCCAATATTGGCCATCCCCTGGTTAAATGCAAAAAAATAAGCCTGGAACAACTGCTCAATGAACGTTTTCTGGTACGTGAGCCCGGTTCCGGTACCCGCCTGGCCATTGAACGCCTGTTTTCTGAACAGAATCTGGCAATTAAACCCTATATGGAACTGGGCAGCAGTGAAGCCATTAAGCAGGCTGTTATGGCCGGACTGGGTATTTCGGTTCTGTCCCGGCATAATTTAAGACTGGAGCTGGCGCATAATTATATTTCAGTACTGGATGTAAAGGGCTTTCCTCTGTTTTACCGCTGGTATGCTGTACATTTAAAAGGCAAGCGTTTATCACTGGCCTCCCGTACTTTTCTGCAGTTTCTGCTGGAACAGGGAAAGGATATTCTGGATGATTATTTAACGATTAACAACTAACAATTTATTATAAGTCATGATTACGCGGGCAGGATGCCCGTGCTCCCGGGAAAAACGCAATAGCCAGCAAAATAAGCAGCCGCCTTATTTGTTCTGCTTAAGATTATCTTCCAGCAGTTTTCTTAAAGCCCTTATTTCTTCCTGCAGTTCAGTATTAGACGGCTCAGGTACTTTGGTCTTTAATACGGCTTTTTCATGTTCTTCATTAAGCACATTGACTACGACACCAATAACCATATTTAAAAAGGCAAAGGCCGTAAAGAAAATAAAACTCAGATAATAAATCCAGCTTAAGGGATAAACTTCCATGGTTTCATACTGTACATCGGTCCAGTCCTCAAACGTCATTACCCGGAACAGGGTCAGCATGGAAATGGCAATATCACCCCATAATTCCTCATTAATATCCGCAAAGAAGGTACTGCCGACAGCGGCATAGATATAAAAAATAATAAACATCAGGGCAATAATATAGCCCAGTTGCGGCATGGCTTTAAGCAGAGAGTTAAGCAGGATTTTTAATTCCGGTATTATGGATACCATCCGCAGTACCCGGAAAATACGGATTAAACGCCCGACCAGTGCCAGTTCGCTGTCCTCAATCGGGATCAGACTCATGACCACAATCAGAGTATCAAAAATATTCCAGCCCTGTTTAAAAAAATCTTGTTTGTGTTCCTCTGCCAGAAAGCGAATTATAATTTCCACCAGAAAAATCCCGGTAATCAACCAGTCCAGGGCATGAATTAACCAGAGAGTACGGGGAGAAATATCAAAGGTTTTAGCACCGATAACCAGGGCTGAGAAAATAATAATAAAAATAACAAAGGATTCAAAAAACCTGTTACTGCGGATCCGACGAAAGGTTTGAGTAAGACTTGCGCTGTTCATAGTGTTTGTTTCAACAGTTAAATGTGAGATGAATTATACTGTTGAAAACAGTTTATTGAAACGACTGGATGATATTATTAATTCATGGGTACAGGCGTGACTCGTAAGACTTCTTCAATGGTAGTAATGCCTTTGGCCACTTTCTGTGCACCTGCCAGGCGCATCGGTTTATAGCCCTCCCGAACAGCCTGACGGCGCAGAGTTTCCAGTTCCGCGTTCTGGCTGATCAGGTGTTTTAAATCCCGGCTCAGTGGCAGCATCTCAAACAGGCCGACCCGTCCCATAAAGCCGGTATTTCGACATTCGATACAGCCCACCGGTTTGTAGATTTTCTGTGGCGGCTCACTTTTCCAGGGACGCACCATATCCACCCAGACATCAGTATCGACTTCAGTTTCTTCCTTACAGTGCGGACATAAGGTTCTGACCAGACGCTGAGCCATAATGCCGATAATACTGGAGTGAATAAGATAGGTAGGTACCCCAATATCCCGCAGCCGTACTATAGCCGACAGGGTATCATTGGTGTGCAGAGTCGTCAGCACCAGGTGGCCGGTTAAGGAAGCCTGCACAGCCATCTCTGCGGTTTCCCGGTCACGGATCTCCCCAATCATAATAATATCGGGATCCTGACGCATCAGGGTTCGCACACCCTGGGCAAAGTCCAGATCAATGTTCTGCTGTACCTGCATCTGATTAAATTTCGGTTCAATCATTTCTATGGGATCTTCCACCGTGCAGACATTGACTTCTGGTCTGGCCAGCCGTCGCAGAGTGGTATAAAGCGTGCTGGTTTTGCCGGAACCAGTAGGGCCGGTCACCAGAATAATACCATTGGGCTGTTTGATCATGTTTTCCCAATGCTGTTTTTCCTGTTTGCCAAAACCCAGCAGGGCAAAATCTTTGGTCAGCACTTCCGGATCAAAGATCCGCATGACCAGTTTTTCACCAAAGGCGGTGGGCATAGTAGACAGGCGCAGTTCAATTTCCTGTCCGGCCGGGGTGCGGGTTTTAATGCGGCCGTCCTGGGGGCGGCGTTTTTCGGACACATCCATCCGGCCCAGTATTTTTATCCGGCTGGATACTGCATTCATTACGGCTGCAGGAATTTCATAAACCTGCTGCATAATGCCGTCAATACGAAAACGCACATTGGCCTGTTCTCGTCTCGGTTCCAGGTGAATATCACTGGCACGCTGTTCAAAGGCATACTGCAGCAGCCAGTCTACGATTCTGACAACATGGTTATCATTGGCATCCAGGTTACCGGCCCGACCCATTTCAATAAGCTGTTCCAGATTCTGAATACCCAGAATCTCATCCTCACTCTGGTATCTGGCCTGGGTTACCGAGGATGAAACACTATAGAACTCCACCAGATAATGGGCAATATCATCCGGGTTGGCCAGTACCAGTTCTACTTTCTTATTGTTGATCCGTTCAATTTCAGCAATCCAGTCCGTCTGAAATGGCTGTGCCGTAGCCACATGAACCCGATCGGTATGTACCTCAATGGGCAGGACATTAAAGTTTCGGGCATAGGAAAAGGACATTAAAGCGGTGATACTATGCACATCCACAGTAAGCGGATCTATGCGCATGGTTTTTATACCCGTTAAATCAGACAGCCACTGGGTCAGTTCATCCAGGGTAATCAATTGTTCCGGATGCTGGCGATTTTTCCAGCCCCGCTCGGTGATCACCAGAAACGGATGCTGAGTCTGGTACTGGTTGTTTTTATCCAGCGCCCGCAGAACCTGGGCATTTTCCTTACTGACAATACCGTCCAGCACCAGCTGGTCAAGTACCTTGTATAAATCCAGTTTACCGTCCGGTTGTGTCAATTGCTGTATTTGCATTAAAATTGCTTTACTTCTGATAATTGGCTCATAAAAAAGAGTGTAACAAAATGGCTCAACTGGTTCTGTTTAATAAACCTTATAATGTTCTGAGCCAGTTTACTGATAACTCATTTCAAAATAAAAAACAACAACACTCAGCCAGCCGGGAAACTCTTTCGGACTATATTGATATAAAAAAAGTTTATCCTGCCGGTCGTCTGGATCGAGACAGTGAAGGCTTATTACTGCTGACCGATTCCGGAGTCCTGCAGCATCAGATTGCTCATCCCAAGCATAGCAAAGAAAAGTCCTATTGGGTACAGGTGGATGGTGCAATTACTGAGCAGGCCCTTCAGCAGTTACGCCGGGGAGTAAAGCTTAAAGATGGACTAACCCTGCCGGCCAAAGCCCGTATCATACAGGAGCCGGATATCTGGCCCAGAACTCCGCCGGTTCGTTTTCGCAAGGAAATCCCTACCAGCTGGATAGAGCTGACCATCTCGGAAGGTAAAAACCGTCAGGTACGCCGTATGACGGCTGTTGTCGGTTTTCCTACCCTGCGTTTAGTCCGCCACCGTATCGGACAATGGCAGCTAAGAAATCTACAGCCGGGCAAATTTATTATTTTGCATGTATAGACACTTTAAGAGTAATTAACTATTTCCAGATAAAAATAACTTAATCTTTTCTAAAAATGGTCGTTAATAGATTATATGCTATATTTATTTTATTAATGAGCCATTTATTCAACTAGAATTGGAATTATTATGTTACATAACCTGTCAATCAATAAAAAACTACTTATGCTCAGCCTGTTTTTTATCTCCATCATTGTTATCTATGCAGTACGCTTATCGGCTAATGCCCTGGATAATTATAATAATTCGCAGGATGTGATTGAAATTGTCCAGTTATCGGTATTTATGAACAATGTTGTGCATGAGTTGCAGAAAGAACGAGGGGCCAGTGCCGGTTATCTGAGTTCTGCCGGTAAAAAATTCAGCATCATCCTGCAGAAGCAGAGGGCCCTGACAGATTCTCAGATTCAACAGCTTCAGCAATATCTGAGTTCAGAAGACAATCCGTTTATAGAAAAAGTTCAACAACAGACTGATTTCTCACAGCTGGCAAATATGCGTGAACAGGTCAGCAAGATGAATCTCAGCACTGAAACAGCCGTAGCCTACTATACCGGTCTGAATAAAAACCTGATCCGGTTGATTAGTGAATTCTCCACTTATGCCAATAACCCCCGTATACGCAATATGCTCAATAGCCTGGTGCTGTTTACCAGCGCTAAAGAACGGGCTGGAATTGAACGGGCCATTTTATCCGCGGTTTTCTCCAGAAACGAATACAATAATTTTTTAGAACATAAATTTATCACGGTTCTGGCACAGCAAAAAGTCCTGTTTCAATTGTTTGAATATACGGCAAACGATGCCTTTAAAAACAGATACCAGCAGATAACAGACAGTCCTTCTTTTGAACAGGTACAGCAGATGCGCAGTATTGCCCTGAACCGGGAAAGAGACTTCGGTGTGGATGCAGATATCTGGTTTAAAACCATTACTCAGAAAATAAACAAATTAAAAGAAATGGAGCTGTACATCAGTGATTCCCTACTGGAATCAGCGGCCTATGACAAACAAAGTGCTTTTTATACCCTGTTGTCTGTCGCCCTGTTTTCTATTGTAGTGCTCATTATTGCCATCTGGTTCAGTCAGAGTATCCGAAAAACTATTATGAACAAGATCCTTGTTTTTAAGCAGGCCATTGAAAGAGTAAGAAACGGCGATTTAAGTATTCTGCTGAACTACAGTAGGGATAGTCAGAATGAAATGGATCAGATGGCGGCAATGTTTCAATCATTGATCACCATTATGCAGGATCTCACCACCCGAATCAGTACTTCAGTACATTACGCAGCAA
>Ga0256831_1000669_pt1 | contig 17931 bp, 26 predicted proteins | sample 132544metaG_FD_189087 | JGI IMG/M metagenome (GOLD analysis project Ga0256831, IMG submission 189087) | Hydrothermal vent microbial communities from Lau Basin, Pacific Ocean - 132-544 | ecosystem: Environmental > Aquatic > Marine > Hydrothermal vents | place: Pacific Ocean: Lau Basin | collected...
TTAGAGAATATATTAACAAATCTTTTTTATTTGAGATTGAAAGGTTATTATAAAATATAAATATAAATATAAATATAAAGTGGTTTCTCACCACCTATTTATACATTTTTTGTTTACTGGTAAACTTGGTAAACCCATTTTTTTCTATGTTAAAAGGTGTGAACATATATTCACACATTGTTTAAAAGTGTGTAGTATGTGCCACATGTTAAGGTGTGACACTCATATCACAACTTCAAGAATAGGTGTGAAGATGGAAGCACATGTATGTAAGGAGGTCATTATAAGGTGTATACATTATAGGGTGTATACATTGGATGGTGTATACATAGTGACTACACTTACTAACACTTGTAGACACCTTCAAGAAATCAACACACTTATACATACACCCTAACAATGCCTCATACATTGCTTACACGTGACCAACTCATGTTGAGCCGGGGTTGAAAGTCAAAATCAACACAGACGAAGGGACATACACACACGCTCAACATGCCCTTCCAACCTTTGGTGGTTGGTGGCTTGTAAGCACGCTTGTGAGGCGTAGTGTCCCCTTAACCCTATTAAAAAAGGAAAAGTGTAACAACTCCTTGGCTCACTCACCCATGCACGCCAACCCTTGATATTATCTCCAACACACGTGCTACCTTGCGAGCCTGTTCTTCACCCCAATCACAACGCAATTGGTAGTGGGCGTCTCCCTTCAAGGGATCTCCCGATGGTGGGCAACCGCTCCAAGTTCTTTGGGCGACGATTGGTCCATCTTCTATACAAATCTTTATTGTAGCAACTTTCTTTATAAAGGTTTCGGTTCGATTTTCGAACCAACTCTTAAGAATGTTAACTTTTTGCAACAAGATTTTGTATCTCTACATATATATGGATTTTGATCTTTATAAACTTTTGCTTTTTTTGATACAATTTTGATGATTTTGACCGAAAGGTTTATAAAGGTAGAACTCCTATATATATTATGGACGCAAAACCAAAGGCGATAAACAAAACATTAGCAGTTTTGAATGACCCTAAATACAAGCAAATTGTTGATCAATCAATAGCAGAAATGGATGCAATGACTCTTGCCTTGACAAATGCAGGGAAATCACCAGAGGAGGCAAGGTTGATTATTGAGCAAGAGTACTTCAAGAATCTTAAATTGGCAGGGGAACCAGCAGCTATGATGCAGAAAACTATGGCGGAGTTGGCTACGAGGATTTCTATTGATAGAGTTATGAATCCAGAGGCTGACCTTGTTAGTGAGAAATATCAAAAACTTGTTGAGTTGCAAATCAAGGCATTGAAGGCACAAGCATCTCTTGATAAGAAGATTTCCTTGAATGTGCAAGGTTATGATGACAAGGCAGTGTCTTTTGATTTCATTGATGTTGAGGATAGTTAAGATGGGGCAACAAATTTACAATTGCCCATGGTGTGGATCATCAAATGTGATAGCAGGTTATGAAGTTCAAGGTCCTTTGATATTATTTGTTGCAAAATGCAATGATTGTAATTATTTGAAGCAAAAGGTTAGAAGAAGATGAAAAGAGATAATGATGAATTTATAGCATACAAGGAGAATCTTGAGAAATTTGAGTATTACACCCAATTAACGCAAGAGGATAAGGCTAAATATTTTGAAATGAGCAAAAAACCATTGAAATTTTCATTGACTTTAGCAAAAAAGCACCCATTTTATTGGTTGTATCATGTTTGTGGGATGAAGCCAAGAGATTATCAATTCAAGATGCTTGATACAATGCACAAATATGGGAAAGTGGCAGGCGTTACATCAAGGCAGATAGGTAAGTCGGTTATGGTGGCAGGTTTTGCTTTTTGGGCCGCTTACAACAACATTTATCCAAGTGGTATTGACAAAAAGACAACAGTTTTGATTGTTTCACATACAGAGGATGCTGCAAAGAAATTGCTTCAAGAGGTATCAAATTTTGTGTCTATGGCTGATGAGAGGATGGCTATATATTCAAGAAATACTAAATTTCACACAAAAGAGTATTTCACTGAAAAAATGACTAAGAAGCCAACCCAATATAAACTTGAATGGGTAGGTGGTAAGATTATTGTGCTTCCTCCAACAGATAAAGTTAGAGGTAATTCAGCCAGTGTTTTGATTATTGATGAGGCAGACTTCTTGAAGGCGGATGACCCAGATTACTTTTTTAATTCAGTTGCTTTGCCTACTACAACTGCAACTTCAGGAAAAGTGTTTTTATGGTCAACCCCAAAAGGAGTCCCAAGTTTCTTTTATAACATTATTAGACCTTTGAATGATGAACCACTTGAGGGGTGGAATAGAATTTGGTTTCCTTGGACTATTGTAGGCAATGATAAAATGCTTGATTATGTATGGACAGTTAGGGACCAATATATCAAGAAGGGGGATGAAATGGACTTCAAGATTGAGTATGAGGCATCATTTTTATCAGGTAAGCATACATATTTTAACCCAGAATTAATTGATGAGGCAGTTGATGATGATTTGAGGGAGCAATATGATGCTCATGGTCCAGTTACAATTGGTCTTGACTTTGGGGACACACACTCAAGGACAGTTTTGACTGTTGTGCAATATAATAAAGAGAGAAATGAAGTTACTTTACTTTGGTACAAGGAATTTCCAGCTGGATATAATAATGGTGATATTCCAACATTTATTGATAGTTTGAGGTCAAGATATTTGATTAAGGAAATTGTTGTTGATGATTGTGTTGGTGGAAAGACAGCTATTGAATTATTGAGGAGAAGGGGGTATAATTTGAGATTATTCCAATTTAAACGTGATAAACATGAATATTATGAGTATATGAAGGTTGCATTTGCTAATAAAAGGATTAAAATGTATAGGGCTTTAGATGTTATTGCTCAATTGAAAGCACTTGAATCACATGAAACTATGCAAGGAAATATTCAAATAAGGAAACCAAATGGTGGGCGTGATGATATTGTTGATGCTTTTATGATGGCATGTTCGCCATTTATAAAACCAGAGCAATTTAGAAAGAGGTATGTACTATGAATTCAATAGAAAATAAGAAAATTTATTTAACGGAAAAAGAATTACCTATGTTTTCAGTAAAATATTATGAAAAATTAGAAGAAAATGGAGTGCCTGAAGAATTTCAAGATGAAATTTATCAGAATTTTTTGAAAAATTATGTTATAGTTAAATATTCAAAGGATTGGCAAGATAAAAATTTACAATATTGGATTGATTTGATACTTGATGTGCCAGGTGGTTATTGGCAAGTGCAAGAATTAATAAATCAACCACATGTTGAATATCAACATTATAATTTTAAACAAAAAATGTCTTATGAGAAGGGCAATGTGTCAAAACATAGAGCAAATATTGAATTAAAGAAGGAGAATAGAGAGGCATATAACTTTTTTCATAGTATGAAGGATAAGAAAATAAAAGAAAAAGATATTATTGAAATAAATGTTGATGGGGATTTTGTAACAAAAATACCCAAAGATTTATAAACCAATTAATATCAATATAATGAAATATGGGATTTTGGAATTTTGGTAAAAGAAAAGCACAAAGGATGGTGCTTAATGCCACAGGAAGTAAGCAAGAAATTGCAGTTGATAGTGAAACAGTAGAATTGAAGTCATATATTGACAAAGATCCAGTGTTAGCATCAAATTTGAGGCAACTGGTTACAGCAATTATTGAATTTGACCCACGAATTGATGCAAAACCTACAAAAAATGTTAGTGAGTCAAAGATTTATTCATTTAATGAACAATTAGATGATGTTGAATTTGGTGAGTTGTTGAGGAATGCACTTCCAGCTGCATTTTGGAATGGAAATATGTTTTTTGAGGTTGTAGTTTTGGGCAAAAAACTTAAAGAAATGTATGTGATTGACCCCGAAACAATAAAAATTGAAGAAGATGATTTTGGTAATGTGATAAAATACATCCAAACTACACCAAATGGAGACATTGAGTTAAGTAAAGAGAGAATTTTGCATATTAGGATGCCATCTTTACATACAGGAACTTGGGGTGGGTCATATTTAAAACCTTTGAAATATGCTCTTGCAAGGAAGGAGGTTGCTGAGAATTATCTTGCTGGTATGATTGAAAATCTTAATCCAATGGTTTTTCTTGAATTAATGGAGTCGGCTAATGATGATGCAGTTATTGCTATTAAAAATGAGTTGAGGGCAAAAAGGAATCCACTTGACCCTGCAAAAATTATTGCTTTGTTTTCAGGTGAAAAGGTTGGAAGGATTGATATGGGTACAACAGCTAATTTTGAGTCAATTCAAGCATATATTGATTATCAAAATGATGAAATTATAAGGATTTTACAAATTCCACCAATTGTTGCAGGAACTGTTGATAATTCAAATAGGTCAAATTCAGAAATACAAGAAAGGGCTGTTTTTGGTAGGACTGTAAATTCATGGCAAAATTTCATCATAAAGAAACTTAATAAATTATTGTTGAAAGATAAACTTGGGTGGAAGGATGTTACTTTTGAGTTTCCTTTATTTGATGAGAGAAAACTTGAGGCTGCAATAACAAGGGCATTAAAATTAAAAGAACTTGGATTTTCAAATGATGTTATACATAAATCATTAAATGAGGCAGGTGTTAAAGTTGATAATGATTTTGTTGATCCTATGGAGGCTCCAAATGTAAAAAAATCACTTGATATTATGGATTCAAGGCAACCAAGAGATAAAGGTGGTATTCCACAAAATGAGGAACAAAGGTTGAATTCACGTGCCAATGGTATGGAAATAAAGACAAATGGATAAGCAAAAAATTTGGGAGGATGCATATTTTAAAGCAAGAGAAAAACTTTCCCCAACTCTTGCATCAGAAGTTGCAGATTTGGCATTGAATGATTACAAAGAACCCATTGAAGGTGTGCGTTCAATTACAATGAATTCACAATTTATTGAAGATGGTGATATTTTAGATGTTCTTGTAGGTTATGTTGATTCAGGGATTGAGGAAAATCTTGCAGATTCGCTTGATTCTTCAGGATTTGATAAATTTGAAGAAAAAGAAGTTAAAGCTGACTTAGAGCATTTTAATTCTGACTTTGCTGATGGTGTTGCTAATAATTTAGATGAAAAATGGCATGATTTCTTGATCCCTTCAAAAATGTATAAGAAAGGGAATGAGATAAGGGCAAAAATTGAGCCACCAAAGAATGAACTTGGGAAGGAGTTTGTTGATAGATATAAAAATGGTGAATTTGGAGCAAGTATTGAATATAAAGGTTATAAAGAAGGTAATAAAGTTGTTGATTGGGAAATTACAGGATTTTCATTCACAAAAGATCCACATTACAATCAAACTAAACCAAAAACCACAAAAAATTAGTAAAAATAGTAGGTTTGACCATTGAAAAACCGAAAAGTTTATAAACCTTGAAGTCCTATATATATTATGGGGCAAGAAAATCCATATACAGAAAAACAATTAGAGTTGACAAAAAGGATTCTAATTAAATTAGAAGAAGAAAGGGATATTTTATTAAGAAGACAAAAAATCATTCTTGAATCAGAACTTGAAGATTTAATTGTTGATGGAATGAGTGTTATGGAACAAACACCTGAATATTTAGGCACAGTCCAATCATTGAAACTTAATTCAATTGAGGATAGATTAATTCAATTAGATGGTGAAATTGAAGGTGTTAAAATTTATATTGAAGAAATTAAAGCTGGTATAGCAAATAGTAAAAATAAAGATGGCAATAAGTAAAGAGCATGTAATTGAAGTATTAGAACATTTTGGGTTCAAAATGTATAAAGAGGGTGATAAAGAATATTTTTTACAATCAAGAATTAAAGTTAAACCAATGAAGAAATATTCAATGGAATATATGATTGATTTGTTTAATGTTTTTGATACAAAACAAAATACTGTCGAAAAAGTTGTAACAAAGGTTAAAAAAGGAGTTAAAGGTAAGAAAAATGAGTGAAGGAGAAAATAAAGTAGATAAAACAATTGCTATTGTTGAAGAAAAAGAACAAAAGATTAGTGAACTTGAACAAAAACTTCAAGAATATCAAAAACAAGAGGAAGAGAAAAGGAAAGCTGAAGAAGCTGCTAAAGAGGCAGAATTAGCAGCTAAAGTGGCTGAAACTGAAGCAAAATTGAAAGCACAAGAGGAATCATTCAATAAAAAACTTGAAGAAATCCAAATGAGACAATCTGTTGTTAATAAAGAGACAGGAGAAACAAAAGTATTAACAAAAGAAGAATATGAGAAAAATAGAGTTAAATATGATACTATGTATTTAAAACATACATTACCAGATGTATTTGGTAATTAATTTTTTTCTTCTTTGGGGATTTAGTGTAGTGGAATCACATTGGACTCCAAATCCAAAAATAACAGTTCGATTCTGTTAATCCTCACCATTTATTCTAATAAAACCGAAAGATTTATAAATAAAACCTTCACAATACTATATTTTTATAGTTAAGGCATATTTTGCCAAACTAATTAATTAATTAAAGATGGCGACAGACGCAACAAAAACAATTAAGTCCGGAGATGCAGGTATTATTTCAGCTGTTAGACAATTCTGGGAAGGAACATTACAAGATTTAATCTATGAACAATCAATTTCAAGAAATCTTGCTGGAGCAGTTCAATTAGTAAAACAATATGGTCAAGGTTATGACAAAGTTTTAAGATGGACTAGATCAAAAGGTATTACTACAACAGCTTCTGATAGATATGATGTAGCAAATGCAGACCTTGAGATGAAACAAGTTGAATATGGAACTGAAGAGAAATCTGTAAGTGCTGATCATTTTGCAGGATATGTAGCTGAAAAAGTTGATATTTTGAGAGATCAAGAAGGATTCATTGTGCCTAACATTTTATCTTCATTAGCTGAAAACTTAGCAATTAAAGAGAATGAAATCTTTTCCACATTAGTTCAAACTGGTAGTGATGTAATTGCTGCAGTAGATAATGTTGATATTTCATTAGTTCAATTAAGGAAAGGAGTTACAGCTCAAAGAGTTGACAATGTTAAAACATTATATATGTTAATGCACCCTGAAACTGTACAAACTTTCGCAGATGAGATGTTACCAGCTAACACAATTGGTGATAACACTTTCTTAAGAAACAATGCAGTAGGTTCATTATTTGGTGCAACAGTTGTTGAAACAACTTATGTTCCAGCAAATGTAGTAGTTTATTTAGCAAGAGATGCTGTTAAATTCTATGAAAGAATGCCATATACATTAACAAATGGTAGAGATAATATTTCCGATCTATATGTTAAATTTGCTGTTGAAGCAAGATTTGGTATGGGAATTGACAGAGAAGAATCTGTAAGAAAATCCACATTTACTGGTAATTAAGGTTAATCCTTAATTTTATTTTTATGAAAAATCAATGAACAAATAATAGTTCATTTATAAAGTTTATTATTCTAAAACAGAAAAGTTTATAAACATTGAAAACATTATATTATATACAAATGGTAGAAACAAAAAAAGAAAATACAAAAATTGCAAGTGCATTAGTTAAAGTAGCAGCTATATCATCAGGATTAGTTATTGGTGGTATTGGAGGATATTTTTTACATCAACCGCAACAAGTGGAAGTAGAAAAAATTGTAGTTCATAACAATACAGTTGAAGTGCCTGTTGAAGTGCCTGTGAATGTTACTAAAGAAATTTTAGTTGATAATGGTAAATTAGCAGAAGTTGAACAATTTATTTATGACAATCAAGGAAATGTTAACTTAATTACATCTGATTTAAAAGATGATGAAGTTGATCAAATTGTTGATAGAATTGTTTTTGTTAATGAATTTAAGAAATTTGCAGTTGATGCTATCAATAAAGATTTATTATATAAAGTTGATGGTTTAACAGTTAATAATAAAACAATTGATAAAAGATATATCAATACATTAAGAATTGATAGTGATTTAGATGAAATTTCAATTGTTAGTGTTAATTTTGATGACAAAGATGTTACATTTAAAGTTACTGGGTCATTTAGACAAGATGATAAAGCATATAACTATACTTCCAATGTGGTTTTCTACAATGGTAATTTTGATAGTTTGAAAAATATCACAGTTGTTGAACAATAAATTCAACAACTTTTTTATTCTTAAATAATAGAAACATTTATAAACATTTTATAATCAATATCTTATTCTATGGTAGATTATATAGACTTGGCATTTTTCCAGTCATATACTAGGACAACTTTTGATGCAACAACTTCTCCAACTAGTGATGAAGTTAATACTTTGATTTCATTATCAAGTCAAGAGATTGATGAATTAACTGGTAGGACTTGGAATAGAGTTAATGGTCATGTTGAAAATATCACACCAAATTCAAAATTAGTATTATTAAGCAAAACTCCAGTGTTATCAATAACATCAGTAGTAGATAATAATGGTGATGCAGTGTCATATACAATAAAAGATAGAGATTTTATTGAACTTGATAAACAAGTGGATATTGTTGTAACTTATGATTATGGTTACGATAACATCCCAGCTGCTATAAAAATGTTAACAACTTTGTATACTTTACAAAAAGTTATGCAGGGTGGAAGTGCATCAAATGATAATACTGAATCAATAAGAGTTGGACCAATTAGCATTAAGAGTTCAATTGGGCTTTCAACTATTGTGAATTTATCAAGTGATATTAAGAAATATGAAAATAGAGTGAGGAGATTAATTATTTAATTAAAATGGTATCAATTCCCAAGATAAAAGAGAAAATTAACAAAGTTATAGAAACATATGGGAATGATGTTATAATTAGATCTCCTGGTGTGAAAACTTATGATGAATGGGGGGAATCAAGTACTAATAATCAAACTGATGTTCAAACAGTAGGTGTAACTGATAGATATAATGAATTTGATATGCAAATTGTATCAAAGACAAAAGTTGCAAATGCTGATCTTGTGCTTTTATTAAAAGGTGATGAAGTATTATCAGAGGAACATACAATAATTATTGATGGGGTTGAATATTCAATATCATCTATTGAGAAACTTAAAGTTTCAAATATAACAATAGCATATAATGTTATGTTAGATTCTAAAGAGTAATCGAGTCCATAGTGACTATAAAATAAACTGACCTAAAATGGCGATAAACACAAATACAGTAAGGGCTGACATATTTAAAGAATTTTATAAAGTTATTAAGGATAATATAACTACTCCTAATGTAGTTGTTACAAATGCATTAGTTGATGATATTAAAAAGATGCCACAGGTTGTAATTGATGCCCCATCAATTTCTCATAAGAGGGAAGGGTTTGGTAATAAATATTATGATAGGTCAGGTGATTTTGAAATAAATATATATGCCACAAAGATGAAAGATGTTGTTGAATTAGTAGATGATGTTGAGAATGCAATATTTAGTAATTTGGGATCATTAAGTGTGCAGAATTTATCTATTGATGATTCAGATATTATGCATTTTCAAAGTGGAGGTCAATTTGTGCATAGTATAACATTACCTATGACTTTCACATTCAAGAGATAAAATGCTGCACATTAAGACAAAAGTTGATATATCTAAGGGAGTATTAGACACATTTAAGAATATACAACTTTTAGGCAAAGGGAAGGGACAAAGAATTTCTAGAAAGGTTGCTAATTTAGGATATTATAAAGCCTTATCAATTGCCCCGCATTATTCTGGAGCATTAAAGGGTGCATTGACCATAAAACCAACTAAATTTGGTGGGAATTTAATATTGAATCGACCAAATCAACAATCACGAGGAGATAAAACTCCAAGGAATTATCATTTATGGATAAATGGATTTGGTAGATATAAACAATTAGCACATAATGGTCATATAAAATCAGGTGAAACTATGTTTATACAAAAAGCTGGTAAGTATATGGAAGAAATGCAGTTGAAGAAGACACTGAAATGGTTGAAAAGTAAGAAATTATAGAAACATTTATAAATGTTTCATAATCAATATATTAATTTATCAATAACAAATGGCAGAAGGAGACGTATTAAGTGGAGATAATGTTAAGATTTGGATTGAGGCAGCGGATGTTGCAGCACCAAACTTAGCAAATGAATATCAAGCACAAGTAACAAATTTTAATGTTACAGGTGGAAAGACAGATTATGATTCAAAAGCAGTATTTGGTGGTTTCATTGATTTGAAAAAACCTCAAGAGCAATATGAAATTTCAATGGATGTAATATTGAGATTTGGTTCAAATGCTACTAAATGGGATGATTTAGGATTAGATGAAGCAAAGAAAATGATTGCAATTGAGGCAACTGACAGTACAAATTATTATTGGAATGCTTTTAATAATTGTAGGAGTGTAGTTTTTGAGAAAAAATTTGAAGCAGATTCCCAATGGGAAGGTACAATTACTTTCAAATTATCACCTAAAACCGCTGATGGTAATGTTAATTATCAAAAAGGTTCTGCTGGAGCTGCTAATGATGGTACTAATGGTATCCAAGCTTGGTAATTAAATTAACCAAGTTTTTTATATTAAATAACAATGAATGAAGTAGAAAAGAAATTCAAATCAATATCAACAGTGACTAAAAGAGTAACTGTTCCAATGTTGGTTTGGGAAGAATGGGAGCAAGATTGTATTGAAAATTTCAACAATACATATCATTTGAAGATGCAGTTTGACCATGAGTTTAAGAAACAATTTGGTGCAGTGTCAAATTTGATAATTCAAGATCTTGCTGAATTAAAATTAAGGGTGGAAAGTCTTGAGAGTGAATTAGAGGCTATGAAAATTCAGGAGTTGAACAAACATACTCAAGACACCAAAAAGTCTTCAAAAAAGACTTATGGTGACCCTTAAATAGGTAATAATAGATAAGAAAAGATGGTAAAATTAGATTTTAGTATAGTTAAGAAAGGAAAAATCACAATTGGTGAAACAGAATATGAAATTAGCCCACTTACAGGGAAAAACATTTCTTTATTTTCAACAATAAAGAAAGGTAAAGAAGATGAAATGTTTATAAAAATGGTTACAGCAACATTACAACAGATTGACCCTGATGTAAAAGTTGAGGATGTTGAAAAAATACCATTAGGTGATTTCCAAAAGATATTACAGGAAGTGCTTAGAATTAATGAATTGTTAGAGCAATGAACATAGATTTTTCAAATATATTTCCTAATGTATCACAAAAAAAGCATAATGAATATATAAATGATATTTTATATATTGCTTTGGTTGAATGGGGATGGTCTTATGATGATTTCTTAAACACACCAATGTGGGTTATAAATAGGCTTATTATTAAGCACAATGAAAAAATAAAAAAACAGAAAAATGCCAAGTAATAATGATATAGAAAGGAAAATTGCTTTGAATATCGAAACAGTTTATAAGAAATCTGATGCAATAGATAAACTTAAACTTGATATGAAGTCTATAAAAATAGACAATATAGCAGATAAGCAAATTAAAGATCTTGAAGTTAGGATGCTTAAATTAGCAAAATCTGTTAGGTTGGCTAAAAATAGAGTTCATAAATATAAAATAGAACTTCAAAAAGCAAAACAAGCACAAAAGGATGCTGCTGATAAAGCAAATAAATTAGGTAAAACTTTCAGTAAAGTGGCAAAGTTTGCTCAAATTGGTCAAAAAGCAGTTGTTGGGTTTAATGGTGCTGCTCTTTCTATGATGTTTTTTGGTATGGCTTTACAAAGAGTTTTCATTGGTGCTTTATCTTCAATATATGAAGGGTATAAAAAGGCTATGCCACAGGCAAGTGAATTTAATAGGCAAACAACTGCCTTATCTGCAAATTGGGAATTTTTTAAGTTCCAGTTGGCTGACGCATTTGCTAAATCAGATTTATTTCAAAGATTTATTTCCCTCGGTATATCATTACTTCAAACATTTCAAAGACTACCACAACCAGTAAAAGAGTTAGTAGTTGATTTTGGAATAATGATGGCAGTATTAGGTACATTAGCAGTTGCTTATGGTACATTATCATTAGGTGTAGGTGCACTTATTGATACATTTCATGGGTTGAAAGTTGCTATATCTTCTATAAAATTATCTTCTTTTTTAGCTGGTGGACCTTTGGCACTAGGAATAGCAGCTATTGTTGCTGCACTTGGTTTAGCAGTAGTATCATGGAATAAGTTTTCAGACTCATCTGATTATGCAAAGAAAAAATCATCATTATTTAAGGACACATTAATGGATACTGTTAAATCTGCCTTCAAGCCATTAATGGATGCATTTAAAGATATTGGAGTAGATATTAATGATTTTAATGATTTTTTAGTTGTAGCTGGTGCCGTTGTACAAGATATAATATTATTTATTGGGATGCTTATTGATGAAATTATTTCATTTGGAAGAATTATGTCAAATATAATGCAAATGGCATTAAATCCATTTATTAGAGCATTAAAAACATATGCTAAAATTATAATGTATATTACAACTGGTAAGTGGGCAAAGGCTTGGAAAGAGGGAAGTAATTATTTAACAAATGTTAAAAAAGACATGGTTACTGATATTAATGATATTGTAGATGCTTGGGATGTTGCATCAAGGAATATTGAGAAGAAACAACAAGCATTTGTTAACCCAAAAACAGCTCTTGATGAATATCATAAACAAATGGCTGAGGCTACTGCTACAACTAATGTTGATTTAGCACCTTCACCAATACAAGATACAGTTACACAATCACCATCACAAGTTGTTAATAACATATTTATGGTTAAAGACACTCAAGATATGGTTGATGCTGCACCAAAAGAGGCTAAAAGTGTGTTCAACACAATATTACCTACAAATGTTTAAAAATGACAGATACTAATGGAAAATTATTAATGATAAAAGATACTGGGTATTCAGAGGTTGGTGGGGCAACTTCAACATATTCAAAGGCAAATAATGGTGATTGGTTGACATTATTTTCATCAAGGTTGAATATTGAGATGACTACAAAAACAACAAATTATGCAAGTGGGCAACTTGATGGTGACACACTTACATTTAATAACAATGAGTTGTCTGCAATTTTACCAACAAGGATAACTATTGAGGCAATGATGCCAATAAGTACTCAAGCTGACAAAGACCTTGTGAAAGAATTACTAAAAATGCAAGGAACTTTAGGGGTTAAGTATTTAAAAGGAGGTCTTGGTTTAATTGGTGTATTGCCACATTCATTTGATGATAATGGTGAGGATGCAATTGGTCTTTTGATTAAAAATATAGTGCCAAGAGAAGTAGTTGATAACTCAGTTACATATATTGCCTTGACTATTCAAGCAGAACAATTAAGATAAAATGGTAGGTTATAGAGATTATAAAGTTTTGTATACTAATATATTACAAGAAACTATTGTTCTTGATTATATAACTAATATTAGATTGACCTTGAAAAAGGATGCAAAACTTAATTCCCTTGAACTTACATTAGGTAACAAAAATGGCAAATATATAAATGAGGGTGAAGTTGTTTTCAAGGAAGGTGAAAAACTTCAAATATATGCCTCTGAAGGTATAGTTGACACATCAAATATAGATAATTTGTTTGGCACATTCATAATAAAAAATGTAAATATTGTGCCAGATAATAACACTATTAAGATAGTGGCTGTTGATGCAACTTATAAAATGTTGTCTACATTATATACACAAGTTATTGATGAGGACAAAAACTTAACATCAAGGGACATAATATTTAATATAGTTCAAAACACTGATTATGATGGATTGACTCAAAATGGTATTAATATACTTATGGACACAACTAAGCATGATGGTACACAGTTTCCAATAATTGGTTATACATCGGCTTGGAAAACATCATATGAAGCAATAAATGAACTTAGTCAACCAGGTAAAACTGGTGATAATATGCCTTTTTTATTTTGGTTTGATTCAGATGGAACATTTCATTGGACATATCCAAATAGTAATCCAGAGCCAATTCCTTTTGAATACTTTACACAAAATGTTTTGTCAATGAGTATGAAGAAGACAGACTCAGTTGTTATAAATATGATAATTTATGATGCTGGTGAAGATAAAAATGGTGCCTCTATGCTTGGGTTTGACTATAATAAGACTGCTGATACACTTGAAGGATCAATTAAATTTCAACCAATGACTGAAATAGCAAAAGAGTATAAAAAGGAACTTGGTGCAAATTATGATACAATTTCCAATGATGATTTTATTAGAGAATGTAATAAGAGGGCAAAAAATAAAGTTATGTCATTATTGAATGCATTTGGGAAAGGAATTTGGGAAGTTAATATCAAAACATATGGGAAAAAATATAATGTTGGTGAATTGTATGAAGTTAAAGCCCAAAAGCGTGGCTTCCCAACATGTCTATTGAGGATAGACTCAGTTATACATTCAATTGGTGTGAATGGGTGGAACACACAACTTATACTACATGAGGACCCAGCAAAAATAGAATATTAATTAAGAAACGAAAATGGCAATACCAACAATAGGAAAAAATAAAATAAGAGATTTGATTTCATCAAGTGTTGATTATATAATTATGGGTACAAATGGTGATGATTTTGATGTATCTGATACTGGAGTTAAAGCACCTGTTAATGATACAAAAAATAATGTTGTTATAACAAAGACAAACAAATCATTCCAAACTCAAGCAACTGTACTATCAACACAAGGTAATGGGAATACACTGAAAGAAGTTGGAGTATATTTTGATGATGATGTGATCCTTGATAGGTTTGTTATACCTGATTTAGTTAAAACTGATCAAATTGAAGTTGTAAATATTGCAATATCAAGAATAAATTGAGGTTAATGTAAATGGAGGATACAATAAATAACATTTTAAGGGACAAGCAAGATATAAAAAACCAACTTGGTGATTTCCAAAATGTACTTCCTGTAATTAAAAGATTTTCAACAACCATTGATATTAAACAATATATACATGTAATAGAGGAAAATCAATTGAATGATTCTATGATTTGGGGGCATTCCTCAAATGGTGTTTGGGGTCAATCAAAATGGGGTGATAGGAGAACAAGTAATGGAGAATTTACAGTATTGCCTCGAAATAATACATTCATTGAATATTTTGCTTTTGATAGGTTTATTGATATGACAAATTCCACAGGAACTCTTGATACTGCAAATGAAAAATATACTCTTGATTCAGGAGAGGAATTGGTGTCAAACATTGTGACTAAATTGAGGCGCCCAATATACAATGTAACTTTCATAGAGCACCCTGATTTGAGGGACACTGGAACTGGAATGGTGTTAGGTGAATTACAATTAGGTACAACAACATTTGGTGATGACAATGTTCAATTATATATGTCAAATGATAGTGGGACTAATTGGTATGCTGTTGATGAGGGCGAAAAATTCACATTCCCTACTTCAAGTGATAATGATGAATTGAAGTATAAGATAAAAGGAGAAGTTGAAATAACACATCCAATTTATATAAAGGTAAATTCATAATCACAACAACTTTTATAAACAAAAAATAATCAATATAACATAATATAGGAAATATATAAGATAAGAAATGGTAACATATACATTCACGAACGGAAGTGTCGCAGATGCCGACCAAGTAAACCAAAATTTTGATGATGTTGAATCAAATTTACAAAAGGTAATTTATAATGATATTGGTGGTTCAACACAATCAGATACAGAGACATTATTAAAATCAATTTCTATACCTGCTGGAGTGATTAAAGACAATATAACAATAACATTAACTATTGCTAATGTTTATTATATGTATTATCATGATGATGCAACAGGAAATGATTATTATGGGGCTGATAAATATTATACAACTATTAAAAAAAATACTTCTGAATTATTAAAAGAATTTTATGAGACTCAATATACTGAAACTACCTCACATTATAATGAAAGATATAAAACATTTATTGTAAACTATTCTCCAACTAATGATGAAAAAAATAATGGATTTACTATTGATATTTATGGTCATTTACATATTCCAAATACTACTAATGGAGCAGATAATGCAAAAATTGATGTTGAACATATATTAATAACAGGGAGATAATAAATAAAAATGACATTAAATACAAATAAACAAGCAAATGATACTATAACAGCAGCAGAATGGAATGAATCAGCAACTGCTGCTAATAAAGTAACAGACAAGACTCTTGATTCATCATATATTTCAGATTTTGACTCTGCTCTTGAGAATAATACTGAAGTTAATGCAAATACTTCACATAGAAATACAACATCAGGAAATCCTCATAATGTTATTTCTAGTGAAATTTCAACAGATACAACAAACTTTTCAAATATTTTAAGTTCAACTGAAGATAATATACAAAAAGCACTTGATAAAATTGATGATCACACTCACACAAAAGCAAATATTACTGATTTTAGTGAGTCTGATTATGTTCATATATCAAACAATGAAACTATTGATGGTGTTAAAACATTCTCAAATTTCCCAGTTACACCATCATCTGCCCCATCTAATGATTATGATGCAGCAAATAAAAAATATGTTGATGATTCAGTTGCAAGTGCAGGTGGTGGAGATATGCTTAAATCTACATATGATACAGATAATAATGGGGTTGTTGATGATTCAGAGAAACTTGGTGGGCAGGCAGGAAGTTATTATCTTGATAGGGCAAATCATACTGGGAACCATACTGGTGATGTGACAGGAGGACTTGATTTAACTATTTCTGATGGAGCTGTTACATCTACAAAGATAGCGGATAATGCAGTTACAAATGCTAAAATGGCAGATGATTCAGTTGGTGTTGCCGAATTAAGTGCAACTGGAACTGCAGATAACACAACATATTTAAGAGGTGATAATACTTGGGCAACTATTGAAGCTGGAGGTGGTGGAGGAGATTTATTATATGATGGCACTTCCACAACAACATTACAAACTTTTGATAAACAAAATTATTATAAAAGGATAGAAGTACATGCATATTCATCTACAAATGATTACTTTATGATTGGATTTAATAATGATTCTGATTCATATCATAATTATAGATTAAATGATACTAATAGTACATCATATATTAGTAACCATGATTCTTATTTTTTATTACTTCCAGCTAATGGACATGGTGATTACACATTTGTAGGATTTAATGATACTTTAAGAGGTATAGGTATGGCAGTTGATTATAATAATAGTAAATATTATGCCTGTTTTTATAATTTTGCAACAAATGATTTATATTTTAATTCATTTAAAAATTATAGTACAAATAGTAATATGCATTTAAGAATAATAGGATATAAAGATTAAAAATGACAAAAATCAAAATATACTTTTTTCATTGGGAGTCTTTCTATGGAAAACTCATCCAATTTGCAACAAGGTCAAAATGGACTCATGTAGGAATTGGGGTCGAAAATGGTGACTCATTTACAATCTATGAGGCAGTAAATCGAGGGCTTGTGAAGTCAAATTATCCAAAGGAGACCCTAAAAAGATGGGAGGAGCAGGGAATTGTGACCTCAAAGGATGTTTTTGTAGCGAGGACCAATAAGGAAATTGTGGCAACTTGTGATAAATACCTTGGGCGGTCATATGACTGGACATCAATCTTTTTCATTGGTGTGCATTTCATCTTTGGTAAATATGCTTTGAATTTCACAGGATCGAGGAAATTGATTTGTTCAGAGTTTGTAGCGAGGGCTTTATATGATTTGAGTGACAAGCAAATAAATTTTGCAACAGAATATAATAAACCTTATGATTTTGTGACCCCTGCTGATATTTACAATTCTAAACAATTGAAATAGAAACATTTATAAATATTTCATAATCAATAGATATAAATATAGTTTGTTTTTAAACTATCACAATATGGCAAAAATGTAAGATGGTATTATAT